>JABAOG010001932.1_pt1 | contig 34957 bp, 38 predicted proteins | sample 7062131 | NCBI WGS metagenome assembly JABAOG01 (sample SAMN14538629, study PRJNA623070) | marine sediment metagenome | biome: marine biome [ENVO:00000428]; feature: marine pelagic biome [ENVO:01000023]; material: deep marine sediment [ENVO:00002113] | place: India: Arabian Sea | collected... | reverse complement strand
TAATAAAACGAATTCAGCGCCGAAAATAGCTAAAAACAAAGGCTCAAACAAAACTCACATAACTGAAAAACCAAATAACAGCTATTTACAATTTATTATCTTCCTGCTTTCAGAAACTGCAGTTGGATGTACAGTTTCCCCCTGAACCAGACCTCCACCTCAAGCTGCTTCCCTGCATGACTCAGGGCAAGCCCTTCGCTTGCTTCCGGCGTTATGGCTTCAAGTTCCAAAAGAGTGTTGCTGTAATCTACATCGAGGACAATGTGCATGGGGAAGTAACTGTCCAGAAACCGACGCTGAAAAGGGCCATAGCGCAGCAGATAACGACCATCCCTCTGCCGGTTGAGAATATTGGCTTCCAACCCGGTGCACAACCTGGCTCTTTCACCCACATCTTTGAGCTGTACCGACTGTCCCTCCACCCATACCCTGCCGATATTCACCGCCTCGGTGACCCTCAGTCCACGCATTTGCCTGAAACGGTAAACCACTTCGGCATCGGGAACCGCATCAAGAGCCTCATGACACTGGGTGATAGCCACCCAACCCGATTGCACGCTGCGGGGGGAAAGTGTCAACCAGGTGTGGGAAAGGGGAACATCCCCGCTGGCGTCCGGCGCCATTAACTCCAGTTGCTCACCGCCACCACGTTTTTCAACAGGATCAATCTGATCATCATTCTCGAACCATCTCTCCAGCTCCTCCTCGCTCGGTTCCTGGGCCAGTGTCATGGAGCTAAACAGACAGTAGAGGAGCAGCAAGCCCAAGGCTCCGGTCCGCGCGACCTTCACGAGCTGCTCTCATGCTGATGAAGGGTCGCCCGCTGCCAGCACTGCTTGGCGTTCGCCGCAACCAGCGCCACGATTTCCTTATCGAGTTGGCGCTCCTCGGCCAACTGCTGCAGTATCTCGACAATGCGCTCATAGGGCATCGACTTGCGGTAGGGACGATCCTGAGCCAGCGCCTGGAAAACATCCGCCACGGCAATGATGCGCGCCTCTATGCCCAGATCACCCGCCCTGGCATGAAAAGGATACCCTGTACCCGCGGGCATCTCATGATGGTAGGCTGCCCATAGGGCGATATCCTCAAGTCCCTCAATGCGACGCAGGATCTGATACGACTCAAAACTGTGCCGGAGCATAATGGAGCGATCCCTCTCATCGAGTTCCGCCGGTTTATCGAGGACCGCGTCGGGGACCTTCAATTTACCCAGATCATGCAGCAAGCCGGCCACCTCGATCTTTTCACAACTCTCCTGCGGTAACGCCAACAATTCTGCAAGGTAACGCGCCAGACTGGCTACGCCATCAGAGTGCTCGACGGTAAAGTGACTCTTGGCATCGACAATGTGGGCAAACAGCCTTGCCAATTGCTTGAGTTCGGAAAAATTAATGGGCTGGGGTTGGTGTTCGCGCTCCATATCGAACAGAAAACGCGCCAGATGTGGTGGCTCCAGAGTAAGCCAAAAAGCTTCTGCGGAGGAAGCCTCCATAAACGCTTCGACTGCCTGCGGAGCAAACAACTCATCTCGCAGTGCCGCAATCTTTCGACGAATCGCATGGCGGGCCAGGAGCAGATCCTTCCCATGATGTAGCGTGGTGAGTGCATCCACTCTATCCACCAGAAAGATCACATTAGCAAAGAGGGCATCCTCTTCTCCCACGTCCATATGCCTGAGACTTTTCCAGCGGGTGTGGTGATAACGAATCGCTACAGCCAGAGGAAGGAGTGGTGCGAAGCGCCTTATCAGTTCAAAACCTATCACAGCGTGCTCTTCGGCATTGTCCCACTNNAGAAGACACACCGCAATCATGAAGCAGGGCCGCATGAAACAGTTTGACCCGGTCATCCTCATCGAGAGATAAAAACCGGGCACATTGCAGCGCCATAAAACCTACACGCTTGCCGTGGCCGACCTCATCCACCCCTACCAAATCCAGTGCATCGGTAAGGGCATAGATGGCCTGGCGCAGGTCAATAATCAGTTCCATCATTTCCCCGGTTGAATCTATAGGCCAACGGCCCCGGCACAAAGAACGGATGCAACATAAAAAATATAGTCCATAGCCAAAATGAATCAGGAGAGCTCCCATCGACCGCGGCCGGCGACCTTAGACTCCCTGCTGAATTTTCCAGAAAATGGACTGAGAGCAGAGAAACAATGCCATTTCAGAAAGACATTGGCGCCCCTTAAAGAGGTGATTTAAAATGCCAACCCGGTGTGAACTTTCAGCCTGGTAACCACTAAAAAGAGAACAAGATAATGCTCGGCATCGTTGCTTTGATTTTCATCATTATTTTAAGCGTCAAACTTTTCCTGAACATGAACCGGCACTATCCGGCCATGGTCAATAACGCGATCCACCCTGCCAAGGCAAGAGTGATACAGGTTGCCCCCCTGCTCTATATACCTGGTGTAATAACGCTGATGCTGTCCATTTCACGGTTGATGCTGGCTCCAATACCCATCGGTTTTCTTCTCTTGCTTCCCGGGATCCTGCTGGGCAGGAAATACTCAAAATTGCTCGAGTGCTCGGGAACGGATGTCGGCGTCGAAGCCGGACGCACCGTGGCCAACATTATGTGGCTGGGTATCGGCGCGGGTGTCTTCAGTGCCGCAAATCTCCTGCTGACACTGATCATTTATTAGTGCCCTGGTCCTCGCCGCAGAAGTAAAACTTTTCCCATTAGATCAAAGCTGGCTTTCTGCATCGTCTTTACGTCTTGCGTTACCACTGAAACAGAGATCAAGCCTGACCATACAAACAAACTATCCAGGGGATCCCAGCCTTATAACCACAACCACTCGAGCACTCGCCCAATCTCACCCAGATCGGCTGCAGTCAGGTCAAACAGAATTTTCTCTGCCTCCTATTCAATGCCCAACGTACCGCTTCTACCCAGGGCGTGCCTTCGCCACCCCCTTCATTTTTCTTGAATTTAGTATATGCTAGAACAATACGTTGTGATCATGCAGGCAAGCAGCAGTACTGCCAATACACTCAGGGAAGAAGGACGGCGCAATGCATATAAAGATAATAACGGTATATCTCGTGTCGCTGCTGGTAGCAGGGTGTTCTGATAGCGATCCCTTTACAGCACCGCCTCCCCCAAGCCCACCCGAAGCACCATCCGATCTCAATGCACGCGCAGACAGCTACGACAAGATAGTCCTGAACTGGGTCGATAATGGGGTCCATGAGACGACCTTCCACATTGAGCGAAGCGAGGATGGCGTCACTTATACCCATATTGCCGATGTTCCGGGAGATACCGAAGAGTATCTCGACAGTGGCCTGATCATTGGAAACTACGTTTACAGAATAAATGCTTCTAACGATGAAGGTTATTCCGATTACAGCAACGTGAGCCCGGTGCGCTTATGGTATGTCGACGCTTGCCTGGAAACCCCCGCCAACGGTACCGCCGATCTTTCGGGTCATTTTTTCGAAATGCCCATCTCTGGTCTCAACTATGCCACACCGAGCCGGACATCCTTTACCGATACCAAGGGCAATTTCTTTTTCGGCACGGATTCTTACACGCAATTTTATCTCGGGTATACACCAATAGGCACGGTGCTTAATGCCCCCCTTGTACGATACAGCGACTTGGCTCGCTCCCTCGGTGCAAGGGACTACCGTGATCCCATCGCACTTAACCTGCTCCGCCTGCTGCAAACACTGGACACCGATAATGACCCCTTCAATGGCATTCAGCTGCCCTGTGAAATCAGCACACTTCCCTATCGTGAATTGGACTTTACCCTCAGTGAGCAGGCCTTTGCCGACCAGCCAGGGATGGCCGAACTCATCAACTGGAAACCAATGGTGAGCACGCTGGCCGCAAAACAGCGTTTCGATCAGATGCTGAAAAGCTACTATGCCGGCACCTATTCACTGGTGACAATTTTCTATATTGACGGGTACATTCCTGTCGAGGTGCAGCTGACCATGCTCATCAATGCACAGGGCAATATGGTCATGGAGGGTCTCGAGGATGCAACTGTCAGCGATTTTTCATATGAGACAGGCGAAATCGATTTCAAATACCTGGATTTCGAAACTCTTCTTACCTATTTCATACTGAAAGACATTTACGNNTTACGGCCTGAACATCGGAAGTCTCTACCCCTACCAGTTCGGTATCTTCGGCGCCATTCAACCGGATCACAGCGTTACCGGGGAAGCTACCCTTTATACTTTACAGGGCAACTACGATGCACCGATGCAGGGCATTTGGCAGTAACAGAAAAATTTTTCCGGTAGCTTTTTTTTCACTGCACAGAACGGAGGTATTGCCGCACCAAGGATAGGCTGACCTCCGGTTGTTCGATAAACATCATATGACCGCTGCGTGGAATAATATAGAGCCGAGCATTTGGAAAGTAGCCTGACTGCAGCTTCTGATGCTCCATGCCTATCAGGCTGTTGCATTCACTAGCCAACAGCAAGACCGGCTTGGTAAACCTTTCCAGGCCAACAGTGAAGTCCATTTCCAAGCCGCCCTGATCATTGAAACTCGAAGCGAACATTGTGCCCATAGCCGTGGCACCGGCGCGCCAATGTTCCAGGGCCTTTTCCGGCACGGTATCGTTACAGTAATACTCGGGATTGGCTCGTGCAGCGACCCCTGCCATAAAATAGTCCATGGCCGCGTGTGCATCAGGTTTGTCGATATGCAGGGATTCGAACCAGCGCCTGACGGCAAACAGGAGATAGTCTGCCTCCCACCTCGGCCCGAATCGCAACCCAGCGCGATCAAACATGGCGCTATTGATAAAGCCGGGTTCGGCCAACACGGCATGACTGACCTTATGGGGAGCTCGACCCAAATAGGCGGTTACCAGCATCGCTCCCCATGAGTGGCCAATCAACGTAACGGGACGAGCGCCGCGAAACCGGTCCACGATTGCATCGAGATCCGCCAGTGCCGAGTCCAGGGAAAATTCCGATTCATCCACACGCGGCGAGAGCCCGGTCCCCCTTTGATCAAAGAACACCACATAGTATTCATCCGCCAGGGCTTGCAGGGAAAGCAAACTGCGATAATCCCAGCCGGGACCGCCATGGACCACAATCACCACCGGCGCTTCCGGCTCTCCAAAAGTTTCACCATGAAACCGGTAACCATTGATTTCGATATACGGTAAGGACGGGGCATCCTCAACCGTCTTTTCGACGGTGTATTTGCCAGATGTCGCCAGATAGGCTATCGCAAACATGGCGAACAACAGCATCATGAAAAAAACACCGAAACGAATTATCCTGTTCTTCACCTCACGACTTTCCATGTCCCGCCTCTACAGCACGCGTACGAAAATAGAGAAACAGAGGAAGGCCGAACGAAAGGCCAATTCCCAGCGTAATGACCGGATACACCCAGAGCCGCCGCATCATCAGCCTGCGCCCCTCACAATAAACAAAAAGAAAAAACACCAGCGCCGATATCAACAAATCGGCACTGACAGCCCCCGCGACCGGGTTTGCAAACAGGGAACGAAAAAACAGTGACACTCCTGCATCCTGATCACTCACAAATCCAAACAAAAACACCCATGGGACAATCAATCCAGCCATGGCGGCAAACAAATAGATTCTTTTAGCTATCACTGCAATTTCCTCCTGAAATATTCACCTCAAATTGACTCGATACATACCGTGATCCTGACAAACACACTTTTGAACAGGCGCATGGTTCAGTATTTTTCTCACAAGTTAACATTGTTAACCTCTCCGCAAAAAAATATCAGCACCTTATATAGGAGGCAAACAGCTCCCGATAGGTGTTGATAAACAGGTTCTTTTCCATTTCCGACTGTCCGCAGAGATAGAGCGATATCTGACCGTGAGCGTACGCCCACATCCCAAAGGCCACCCGATAACTGTTATCCCCCTTCAGAGCGCCGGCATCGATCGCCCGCTGGACGCGTTGCTCCAGAATCTCAAAGGTGTGTCGCATCTCAGTCATGCCGTCCTGACTGAGTTGTTTAAGTCCGGTGATCTGTTCACTCGACATAAACATCATCTCGTAATAGGCGCGCTCGGAAAGGGCAAAGTCCAGATAGGCCATGGCAGTCGCCTCGAGAAGCGGCAGAGGATCAAGCCCCTTGTCCACACGCCTCAGATAGTCGGCAAAGATGAGAAACCCTCGCAACAGAACATGGAACAACAGCTCTTCCCGATTGGCGTAATGACGGTAGATAGCCGTGGCAGAGACCCCGGCACAAGACGCTACCTTGCGCATCGAGAAACGGGATAGTCCCTCCGCAAGAAAAAGATCCCTGGCACAGGTCAAAATCTGCTCTTTAACACCATCCATGTTAACAGTGTTAACATGGATGGTCTTTTTGTCAAGTTAAAAGGCTTATCAGTGCGGTCGCCGCATGAAACCGTATTCAAAGTGGTCTCGAAGTCGGAGATCCGGAGCACCGCCTGGATATCCCCTCATTACAGAAGAGGCCGCGATACCCCAGGCAACACACCCCCAACCAAATATTGGCCATTGGGCTAAACATCACCTGTGGTGCGATATCGCTGAAGCGTCCCGCCAGGCCCCCTGGCTTACAGCGCAGGCTATGCCATCTGGTACCCGCACTTCCGCCGAGGGCCGGGTGAAGCTATTACCAGAATTTTCTTAGCCAGGACTTCTGCACGCCTGATTTGTGAAAGGTCTTCACATACTGTTTGTCGACCTTGTTGATGTGGTCAAACAGCCAGTCCTTGAGGAACATCAGCAGCTCCATGCCGACCTTATCGTTACCGGCGCGGAACTGGCCCTGAAATTCGAGAACACGCTCGACGATTCTGTCATGAATCAGCTTATGTTCCTCATAACCCTCAAAGTGAAAGACACGCATCAACGTCTCTTCCACCGCAAAGTGGATCTTGGTGTAATCGACCAGTTTGTCCAGCACATCGCCAATCAAATCGCGATTGGACTTGCTGGCCATCGCCACATACAGCTCATTCATGATCTGGATAAGGCATTTGTGCTGCTCATCGATCTCCTGGATGTCAACGCTATAGGTATCATCCCAATTTATCATAGACATGGTTATCTCCCTCCAAAAAGTCCATTTCCACACAAATTATAGTTGTATTTTTGATTATTTCCTACTCAACCGCATGGGCAGAGTTGATTTAATGCCAGCCCCCCTCAATGGAGACCTGAGTAGCATTTCCTTTTTTCCATCGACAACATCAACCGGTGCTCCAGCCACGAGGTCTTTTCATACCGGCGATCTTGCATGCCTGCTGCACATAGCCATAAGGAAAGAGCTTGAACAGGTAGTTTCGTGCCTTCCTGCCATAACCCATCTCCTCGGCCATGAACTTGATGGTGAAACGGGCATCGGCAGCGACCCGATGGGCGTCGTAAAAGTCACGCATGAACTTCACTACCTGCCAATGCTCGTCAGTCAGACTTAACCCTTCGCCGGCGGCAAGCTGCTCAGCGACGCTTTCATTCCAGTCATCCGGGTTAATGAGATAGCCCTCGGCATCGATTTCCACCTGCCGATCCGCAATGGCTATATTCATGATTCACCTCCAAGCAATGTAAGTGTTTGTCAGGCCTGCGTGCCCATCAATTGGCGACAGAGACAGTTCTCATGTCCCTCCTCGCATACCTCGCCATTCAGATGACAGGCTACCGGGTTGTGACTGTGGTGCACCGCCAGGGTGTAGATCCGAATCAAATCCTCTTCGCTGACGTCAATGAAGGAGTCCAGCTGCGACAGGGCATAAACCAGATCGCTATGGACAATCCGCACTTCTTCATTTTCAGCCGGCTCAGCCTCAGGAATGGATTGCGCAAAAACCACCGGATAACGACGCCAGCGAAAGGGCAGGTTCAGCAATACCGCCATCACCACCAGCACCACGACATTTGCCAGCACCGGGGTAAACAAAAAGTCGTAGCCGAGCTGTTGCACGGATTCACCACCGAGCACAGCCACCATGGCTGTGGCGCCACCGGGGGGATGCAGACAACGCAGGTAGTACATGACGAGTATGGACATCCCAACCGCCATGGATGCCGCCAGATAAGGTTCGGCGATCTGCTGTGCGCAGGTGACGCCGATAAAGGCGGAAATCAGGTTGCCGCCGATAACCGGCCATGGCTGGGATAACGCACCATGGGGTACGGCAAAAAGGAGTACTGCCGAGGCGCCCATGGATGCAACCAGCATCGTTGCACCCTGATGATCCATTACAGCACCGTTAATCCAGAGCACAGCCAAAATACCCAGGATGCCACCGGCAGCGGAAATGCCTTTCTCTCCGTGGCTGGCATTATTAAGGCCCGCAGGCCGCAATGTTCCTGCCAGGTAACGCAGCAAGCTCATTACACGGCCACCCCACTCTGAAACATCATCATTAGTCTCATCTATTTCCTCCTGTTTTTGTCTGCTTTTCTAAACTAGGGTCTTGATATGTATTTGACAAACGATATTATTTTGTTATTTATATCGAATATATCGATAGTTTAATTTATTACAAAATGGATACCGAATTCGCCCGTACCTTTCTTGCCGTCGTCGCCGCCGGGAATTTCGTCGGTGCCGCCGAACGGCTACACATTACCCAGTCCACCGTCAGCGCTCGCATCCAGGCGCTGGAGCGCCAACTCGGGGTGATTCTGCTCCGGCGCGGCCGCAGTGGCGCAGAACTCACCCCTGCCGGCCAGCGTTTTCTGCGCCACGCCAAGAGCCTGGTACGCACGATCGAACAGGCACGCCACGATGTCGGCTTGCCTGCGGGCTATAGCGGGAGTCTCATCCTGCGTGGGCGAATTGCCCTATGGGAGGGATTTCTGCCCCGGTGGACAGCCTGGATGCGCAACCGGATGCCGGATGTCTCGCTGCGGATCGAGATCGGGTTTGAAGAGGACATCATGCAGGGGCTGATCCAGGGCACTATCGACATCGGCCTGATGTACACACCGGAGAACCGCCCAGGCCTCGGCATCGAATACCTGTTCGACGAAACCCTGCTGCTGGTTACTACCGAGGCGGATATGAGCTGGCAGAACGAACGGTATGTACATATCGACTGGGGGCCGGAGTTCGAGTCACAGTTCACCACCCACTACCCGGAAGTGGCCCCCCCCGCCCTGGTGGCCAATATCGGCTGGCTGGGGATACAGCAGATCCTCCATTCGGGGGGAGCGGGTTTTTTTCCCAAGCGGATCGCCCGGGAACATATCGACGCCGGCAGGCTCTGGCAGGTGGCCGATAGCCCGGTCTTCTCGCTACCGGTCTATCTCGTCTNNCTCGTCTACCCGCAAGACAGAAATGACGAGACCATGCAAAAGGCACTTATGGGCTTGCGAGCGCTGGCTGAGCAGGAACGTGAAACAGCCTGATTGGCCCTGGCTCACTGCAACACAGCCAGATGCCCCTGCTCTACAATAGACAGGGCCTTGAGGACGAGCTGCCTGCTTGAAATATGGTGTTGCTCCATCAGCTCTTCCGGTTTGCCGGAGCGGGGTTCGGTGGTGATACCCGCCCGGAAGACCTGAGCCAGCCGCCCGATCTGGGCGCTGACCGCATCGCCCAGCCCACCGGACATGTTATGGTCCTCGACCACCAGCAGGTGGCCGGTTTCGCGCGCAGCCTGCTCGAGCGTGGCCACATCCAGCGGATTGACCGAATAGGCGTCGATCACCCGCGTCTTGATCCCCCGTTTGAGCAGTTCCCGGTGCGCCGCCAGAGCCTCGTGAACGGTGATACCACAAGCGACGATCGTCAATGCATCGTGAATCGCACAGGTTAGGGTCTTGCTGCCGCCGACCGGGAAGGTCTCGTCCTTGCCGTAGATCACCGGCGTCTTGGCGCGGGTGGTGCGCAGGTAAACAATTCCCGGGGTGTGCATGGCCTGTTCGGTCAGCCGTACGGCACTGACCGCGTCACTGGGATAGAGAATCGTGGTGCCCTCGACCGCACGGAACATCGCCAGGTCCTCCAGCCCCATTTGCGAGGGACCATCCTGACCGATGGAGATCCCCGCATGGCTGCCGCAGAGGATCAGGTGCGGCGGCCGGGTATGACTAGCCATACGAATGAAATCATAGGCACGGCTGAGGAAGGCGGAGAAGGTGGCCGCCACCGGGATCTTGCCGCTGACCCCCAGCCCCAGCGCTGTACCGATCATGTTCTGCTCAGCAATATTGGCATCGTAAAATCGCTCCGGGTAACTCTTCTTAAACAGCTCGGTATAAGTGGAGTTCTTTACGTCACCGTCAAGCACCACCAGATCCGACAGCACATCACCCAACGCCTGCAGCGCCTGACCGAAGGCAGCACGGGTAGCCACCTGCTCACCCAGCGGGTAATCAACCGGGATCGGATGAAACTCTCCAGCCGGAGGACGATGATGGGCGGCTACCCGCCGTGGCACTATCGACAGGTGCTCCTTGGTCAGCGGGATCTCCTTCAACGCCGCATCGCGCTCACCGGCACTCAGTGGCTTGCCGTGATACCCCTCCTTGCCCTCGAGGAAGGAGACGCCCTTGCCCTTTACGGTGCGGGCAAGGATGGCTGTCGGCCCGCCCTCCCGGGCCTGGGTCAGCGCCTGGGCCACCGCCATCACATCATGACCATCTATCTCCAGGGTCTGCCAGCCAAAGGCCTTGAACCGTTTGGCCAGCACCGCCGTGTTGCCCTGGCTTGGCGCCGGTCCGCTCTGTTGCAGACCGTTCACATCGACGATGGCCACCAGGTTAGACAATCCCTTTTCGGCCGCAAACTGCGCCGCCTCCCATACCGCCCCTTCCGAGCACTCCCCATCGCCCAGCAGGCAGAATACCCGTCCCTCGATCCCGTCCAGGCGTTTGGCCAGGGCCATGCCGTTGCCGGCACTCAACCCCTGGCCAAGCGCGCCGGTAGCCACCTTCACCCAGGGATTGCGCGGTGTGGGATGCCCCTCGAGGGTACTGTCGATACGCCGCAGGCTGTTCAAATCTTCGTTGATGGCACCTGCCGCATGCAGGCCTGCCCAGAGGATCGGCGCAGCATGCCCCTTGGAAAGAACAAAGCTGTCCACATCCCGGGCTTGGGGATCAGACGGGTCCCAGCGCATCTCACGGAAGAACAGCACGCTCATGATCTCGGCGCAGGAAAGACAGGAGGTGGGATGGCCGGAACCGGCTTCAGTGGTCATGGTGATCACGTCGCGGCGCAGTTTGTCCGCCATCGCCTCCAGTTGGGCTGAATCGCGCTGCAGGCGCAGCATATCCATCCGCCACTCGATGGTGGCCATGGACTCGTCGTACGGGTCGATAAATTTCTGCACCCCCTCGGCCACCAGTTGCCGGTCCACTGCAACCATGTCGATGCCCAGCGCCTCGAGCGCATCCATGACCGCCTCGGCATCAGCCATCTCCTCCTCCACCGTGGTGGCGACCTGGCCGTGTCGCGAAAAGGCCTGAGCGGTAGTGATGGGCATGGTGGAAATGGTGTGCGGACCGATAAGCGGATCGACATAGTGGGTTTCGGTGTAAGAAGGTGATTTCACCCCGGTGCTGGCCCAGACGATCTCTTGGGGTTGCGCCCCGGCCCTGGCCAGTTGCTGCCAACGCGGCTCTTCAAGAAAGCGCAAGAAACTGCCATAGACCAGTTTGGCATTGGCGATGCCGGTCAGCCCCAACAGATCCCGGGCCTGCTTCTGCAACGAGGGGGAAACGCTACGGTGGATGCGCTGGGAGAGCAACTGATCGACCAGCACATCGATGCGACTGAGAAAAATGCTCGCCACCGAACGCACCGAATCGAGCGCTCTTCCCGCCTCCTGCCGGCGCTCCATCGCGCGCATGAAGGTTTCGAACACCTCACAATAGGTGGCAACCCCGAACATCAAGGTAATATTGATATTGATGCCCTCGAACAGCAATTCCTCAATGGCGCGGAGTCCCACCGCTGTGCCCGGCACCTTGATATAAAGGTTGGGCTCATCAACGGCATGCCACAACTCCCGCGCCGCCTCGATCGTCTTGAAATCGTCATAGGCAAGATGTGGCGAGACCTCAATACTGACAAAACCCTCGGTGCCGCCACTCTCATCAAAGCGTCCACGCAACAACCGGCAGGCGTCCCTTACATCGTTCACCATCAACCGTTTGAGACTCTGCTCCACATCGAAGCCCTGCTCAAGGCAGTGATGCAACTCTGTGTCGTAGCGGTCGGAACCGGAGATGGCCTCATTGAAAATTTTTGGGTTGGAGGTGATGCCCCGGAGACCGTAATTTTCAATCCATTGCTGCAGTTCCCCGTCTTCAATCATCGGACGCGAGAGTGTGTCCAACCAAAAATGTTGCCCATGTTCGTGAAGTTCAAGAAGCGAATTCATGGCTGCACCTCCCGGAATCGGCGTGTAATGCACGGGCCGGAACAATACATAAACCGGCCTATAATCCACAAAGCATAGGCAATGAATGACAAAAGCGCCGCGCCACATGTCCACCAGCATTGTCATTCTCCATACATGAGCTAATTTTGTTTAATCACCCCTTTTCCTGCAAACAGGAGCCGACATGCCTGAATCGGCTGAAGGTATCCAGGGATTTCTCTCCCGTCGCGGTTTTATTCAGGTGATGGCAGCCGGCACGGCATTGTCACTGCTCAATAGTTGTTCGCCGGAGCAGCAGGCGCTCGGCTTTCGCCCGGAACGCCAGCGCCGCACTACTTTTATCACCCCCAACGAGGAGTTCTACCTGGTGGCGGTCGATCCCTCCTACCGCCCGCCGCTCAATCCCGACACCGTACAACAAAACTGGCAACTCCAACTGGTCGGCCTGGACGGAAAACCCCATCATGTTGGCTACGACGAACTCAACGACAAAGCCAGCCGGGTGGTCCCTTACACTTTCGAGTGCATTGGCAATCAGGTCGGCGGTAACCTCATCGGAAATGCCAACTGGCATGTAGTGCCTTTAAAAACCTATCTATCACGCGCCGGGCTTTCCTCTGAGGTGAATAGCGTAATATTCGAAGGACTGGATGACTTTTATTCCAGTATCTCTATCGAGAGGGCAACCGACGACTACGCCTTCATCGCGATGAAAATGAATGGTGAACCGCTACCCGCGGGGCACGGCTTTCCGGCACGCGTGATACTTCCTGATCTGTACGGTATGAAACAGCCACGCTGGCTACGGAGCATTACCCTGCTACGGGGCAACGAAACCACCTCTTACTGGGAACGCCGTGGCTGGGCTGGTGAGGTCCCGGTTAAAACCTTTTCCCGCCTTGACCCGATATCGGAACTCTCGGCAGGAAAAGCATCACAACTAAGTGGTTGCGCCTTTGCCGGCTCACGGGGGATCCGTAGCGTCGAGGTTTCCCTGGATGATGGAAAGAGCTGGAAAGCTTGCCATCTGGAGACCGCCACCCAACCTCATGTCTGGTCACTGTGGAGCTATCAGTGGGAAAACCCGCCAACCGGCAAGCACACTATTCAAGTACGCGCCACTGACGCTACAGGACAACTGCAGACAGCCAGGCGCACACGCAGTTATCCGGACGGTGCCAGCGGATACCATCAAGAGACGATCACGATTACCTGATTTGTTTATTGAACAGAATCTCGCCGCGGAACACACGGCTATCTGAGATTATCCCGGAAGGAAGAAAGCAGCAGGGGCTTCGCGAAAATCCCATCGCGAAGACCCTGTATTTACTCACTGCTGCCGAAGTGAGGGTCTGTGGTATAGGGCGGTAACGGCAGGCCGGCAATGCGGCTTGCCTGGGTCACCGGGCCATTGGGAAACAAGGTATAGAGGTAACGTTTGCCGCCCCTGTCGCCATAGCGCTCTTCCAGCATTTCAACGACTTGACGGCCACTCTTGGCCTGCCCTTCACGGAGAAAACGATCGCGAAGAAAATTGACCACATCCCAGTGCTCATCGCTTAACTCGATATTTTGCTCGGCGGCCAGTTCCTGTGCGCGCTCGTTCGACCAGGGTGGAAGCTCCATCAGATAACCTTCCGGATCCTGCTCAATCGCTCGCTCGTTCAGGATATATCGGTTGATGTCTGTACCAGGCATGATACTCACCTCCTTTTAGTTACTCTGTTGAAGAAGGAACATCGTTTGCACAGGAAACGACAATATTTTGTATCTGTTTAAAGTATAGATTCTGTCGAGTGAGAAGCCACCTGAAGCCCATTAAAAAACAGGTTCCCATTTTGATCTCAACAATTTCTGGACAGGCCGGGACAGCGCAAAAACACACATTAAACTTCGAGAAATTCAGCAATTAAAATTACTTGGGGGATTTTCGTTGCGGCGGTTCCTTCATGCGTGCTGTCCAACGCGAATAGCATCCATGCCCACAGAAATAATAGATATACTCCTTGCCTTCGACGTTCAGCGAATCCGCACGAGGGACCTCCTTATGGCAGAGTTCGCAGGAAACATGCTCAGGTTCTTTCACAGGAATTTCAGACACGAAAACCACCTCTGAAACCGTCGATAACTCGCCATTTGGAACAATTCATCGAATGACTGTAATCACTTAAAGTATAGAACATTGAGCCATTTCCTCCAGCAACCTGTGTCCCAGCCCTTAAGGATGATCATTTGCGATGCGTTTTCGCCGCAACCGTATTCTCGCAGCCGCTTCCTTTACCCTCATCAGAACCTCCCCTTCGAGGCGGACAAACAGCCAGGTCGCCGCGAGCAGCAGGAACAGTTCGATCAGGAATGTCCAGCTCAGGATAAAATTCAACCACCACGGTTCGTAACGGCTCGGCAATTCAAACAGTGTAAAAGGCCGATCGACAAACGGGGCTAGCCACCTGATCCTTCCCAGAGAGGTATCCAGGCAGAGGTGCACAAAACCATTGAGGGCGAACAGTACCGCCGCCGCTGCTCCGATACTGGTCCTCTTTCGCCACCGCCAGAATGCTGCAACTGCCAGCAGTGTCAACCATACCAACGGGTAGTGGCTCCAGTAGCTGTGATGATGATGCTGCCTCAAATCCACCAGGTGGTAATAGAACATATCGAGGTCTGGAAAGACCCCACCCAATAACCCTGCGGCCACCAGTTTCCAGGTAAGGGTTAAATCAGCCGAGAGATACCTTTGAAGCGTCCGGCTGACAATATAGGCAGCGGGAAGGTGTCCAATGATCATAAATGTCTCCTGCAATTCATGAATACTTCAGGGGGAGTGAAAATATCTTTCCCTCCCCCTTATTCCCTATGCCGGTTCAGAGGCCTCGGGCTTACGGGAATTTTCCTTTATCAGCACCGCTTGCTGCGCCAGCTGCTCAGATACCGAATACCAGTCGAGCCGACGGGTGACGACCATCACCGTGCTCAAGGTGGCAAACAGCAACAGACTGCCCATCAGCAGGGCGTTGTCCTCCGATCGCAAAATGGCGAAAAGCATGGCGTAGAGCAGGCCCAGGACGCCGCTGAAGAGCAACGCCATCAAGCGGTTCTTCATCACACCACTGAGGTAGAACCCGATAATGGTGACACTGGCCAGAGTGGCAATGAGGTAGGCTAGTTCGAAGGCGATGTGCTCGGACAGTGATATCAGCAACAGGTAAAACACCGACAGTGCCGTTCCCACCAACAGGTATTGCATCGGGTGCAGACGCAGGCGCTTCATCACTTCATAGAGAAAGAACACCACAAAGGTCAGGACCAAAAAAAGCACCCCGTATTTCACCGAGCGCTCCGTCTGCTGGTAGACATCCACCGAGTTGATAAATGAGACGCCGAAGGTGTTATCGAGAAAACGCCGGGCATTGCCCTCCATCAATGCCTCCATGGTCTGGGGCATATCGCTGGAAAAGGAGGAGACTTGCCAGTTCGCATTGAAGCCGGTTTTACTGATGTCACGCTCTGCCGGAAGATAACGTCCGATGAAACTCGGGTGTGGCCAATCAGATGCCAACGTCACTTGCGTCGTCTTGCCCACCGGAGAAAACTCCAACCTCTCCATGCCGTGCAGATTGAGCGTGAAGTCGAAATCGTAATCGGCCGCTTTAACCGCCTCCAGTGGTTGCAGCATCACGTGCATACCGCTGGCCTGATCGGTCAGACGGTTGCCGGAAAGAAATTCCAGGGTTTCACCCCGCCAGTTGAGCTGTGGCTGGCTTGCCACGCCCCGGATATCGCTGACCAGCAGGGAGAGCCAGGGGCGTTGCCACTCGATATTTCTCATCGCAGCCGCCACCGCCAGTAACGGTTGCTTGTTAAACCGCCCCGTGATCGTAAGCGAGGCACCATAGACGGGAATCGCATAGATACCACGACTCCGTTCCTCGGTGTTCACCCCGGCATCGATCGCCAGGGCCTCCGGCAGCAGAGTGATCCGGTGCTCTGTTCGATAGGTCTCCTGTCGATACTCCTTGGCTTTTTCGTCCCACACCTTGCGACTGTGCTCTTCCGTATACGGCACCACCATCACCGGCCCGAGCACTTGCTGCGCTCCGGTCCAGCTATGGGCGATGCTCTGCTTGGCCTGTGAACGATAGGCACTGCGCTCACGCACTACCCCTTCGATCATCTCCAGCGGGATAAGCATCAGAATGACCAGCGCGCTAATCACCCCGATTTTTAACAACAGATTCCGATTCATCTCCTCTCTCCTCGTTTATGAATCAACGAGGAGAAGGCTAACCGGCCAGTGTGTAGTAGTGATGTGGGTAATGTGTGTTTTGTGTGTGGAAAGTGAAGATCAGGAGGGACACCTGCCACTGGTCTGACACAATGGCAGGGTAAGCTGCGCTTCAGTGCCTCCCGCTTTATGGCTGTGGATATCTATCGAGCCGCCGTGCAATCTCACCACCTCCTGCACCAGACTCAGGCCAAGCCCACTACTCTTGGGTTCGCCGTCAGGGCGGGGCAGGGAGTAAAAGCGTTCGAAAAGCCGCTCGCGAGCATAGTCGGGGATGCCAGGGCCATGATCGCGCAATGTCATCCGGACGCTATCACCGTTCTGTTCGAGCACGATGTGGATTTCGGCCCCTTTAGGGCTGAAGGCAGTCGCATTGTCGAGTAGATTGCTTATCGCCTGTTGCAGCAGAAACCGCTCACCCTCGACCGTCAAGGGTGAGTCCCCCTGCACCGCTACCCTTACCGAGCGGGACAACAGCACTGCAGACTTGTCCTCCACCAGTCCTTTGACCAGCGTATGCAGTTCCACCGCCTCGAGATTTTCCAAACCCTGGCGTTTTTCCAGCGCAGCGAGCCGCAGCAACTGCTCGACCACCTGGCGCAGACGGGCGCTTTCACCCCGGATATTGGCAATGAAACGTTGCTGCTGATCGCGCGACATCTCCTCGTCGAGTAACTCTGCCGCCGCGGTGATCGCCGCCAGGGGGCTCTTCAGTTCATGGGTCAGAGTGTAGAGGTAGTGCTCCACATAGTGCTTTCCCTCCAGCTCAGTGCGCATCGCTTCCATCGCTTCGGCCAATTGCGCCAGTTCCTGCTCGCGCAATCGGGGCATGACAACGCGCTTTCCCTCCTGCACGCCACGGGCATAGGCGATCAGGTTGCGGACGGAGAGGGTCAGCCAATGGGTCATAAACAGACCGAGCAGCAGCGCCGCAAGCATAATCCATACGCCTTTGTCACGGATATTGCCGATCGCCGAATCGACAAAGGGCTGCACAGTGACACTGGGTTTGCCCACGGTAATGACGCCGATGATGCGTCCCTCAGAGCGCACGGGCGCTGCCACATACATCACGCTGCCGAATTCGTCACGGGGGTCCTCACGGGAAGTGCGTGCCCCGTATTGCCCCTGCAAAGTCAAATAAACATCATTCCAGTTTGAATAATCCTTGCCCACATCACGGCCACGCGAGTCATAAAGAACAATGCCATTGGCATCAGTGATATAGACCACCAGGTTTGGATCGCGCTTTTTCATGAACCAGATCACCGCATTGAGGCGCCGCTCGCCGAAGGATTCCATCACCGCGGCAAACTCCCCTTCGGCAATCTTTCCTTGAGCCACCTCCCGGCTCACCACCTCGGCCAGCAGGTTGGCCGTGTCGATTAGCACCTCCTCGAGCGACTGGCGCATCCCCGGCACCAGCTCCTGACTGAAGCTCTGCATCACAAACCAGACAGCCGCACCAAGCAGCACAAAGTAGGCGAGAAAAAAGCGCAGGCTAAGCTTCACGACAAAGACCGCTTATGCTGTAGCCGAGTCCCCGATGGGTGGTGATGGGATCGGCACTGTCGTCGATTTCGCGCAGTTTATTGCGGAGGGTCTTGATGTGAGTATCGACCGCCCGTTCGAGACTGGTCTCCGGCTCCAGCCAGACCCGATCCATGATCTGGGTGCGAGAGAAGACCCGCTCCGGTTGTCCCAGTAACAGTTTGAGGATCAAATACTCATAACGGGTCAGGGTGAGCCACCGGCCACAATAGGCGATGCGCGCCCGCACCTCATCCAGGGTAAAACTGATGTCGGCGGCATTGACAGGGCCACGGCCCTGCAGACGACGCAAAATCACCTTCACCCGCGCCGCCAGCTCTCTTGGACTGAAGGGCTTGCTGATGTAGTCATCAGCCCCGATCTCCAGGCCGACGATACGATCCACCTCATCGGTGCGGGCGGTAAGAAACAAGATGGGAACCTCGGAAAAGCGGCGAATCGCCTTACAGAACTCAAAACCGCTGCCATCGGGCAGGCCTACATCGAGGATGACCGCGGCGATGTCGGGATCCTTCTGCAAAACTTCAATGCCCTCTCGACCGAGCGTTACCCACCGCACCTGAAAACCTTCAGTCCTCAGGGCATAGACAACGGTATCAGCGATCCCTGCCTCATCCTCAACCAACAGTACGGTTTGCTCTTCCACACTCCCCACTCTCATCTTGTTTCGGGATAGTGTACCTGCTAAGGGGCGAAATGTGACAAACAAGCAAAGCGGGAAGACCTGTGGATTGATTGCCTGCCGGACCGGGAAACTATGTCCTATCCTTTCTCTCTTGTAAGTCACAGTGTAAAGTGCCGAATTGACAGAACACTGTCATATTTTCCTGTGAAGGGGGTGATGTGGCTTTAACCGACAAGGGCGAAACGCTGAATGCGCTCATCGATGAACTGTTCCAGCTCAATGGCAGGCTGCTGGTGGCAGGGGACGCTATCAGTGCCACCTATGGGCTGACGGCGGCCCGGTGGCAGGTGCTCGCTGCACTGGCGCTGGAAAAACGGCCGTTGACTGTGGCCCAGATCGCCCGAAGAATGGGGCTTCAAAGACAAAGTGTGCAGCGCCTGAGCGATATCCTTGTCGAACAGGGAGTGCTCGCATATCACGCCAACCCGGACCACAAGCGCGCCAAACTGGTCGATTTTACCCCCGAGGGGCGGGAAATCCTTGATCAAACGAGTACCGCCCAGATCACCTGGGCCAATGCCATCACCGCCGATTTCGACCTGGAGGAACTGTCAGCGGCCGCCGCCATTTTACGCAAACTCAAGGAGCGTCTGGGTTAAATTTGAACCCCAGCCCAATCCATCCTCCTGGTACTGCCTGGTACCCCCACGATTTGAATCCTGATTCGGCTTGCTGTAGGGTGAAAACGCAATATCCCCCGGTTCGGAAATTTTCATGGTTATTGCCAGCTTTCTCGCTTTTCTGCTTTTTTTCGTCATTATCGGCCTCATTTCCATCAGGCAGAGACAAAAAAACAGTGATGACTACCTGCTCGCCGGTCACAGTGTAAAACCCTGGCTGGTAGCCCTGTCTGCCGTCGCCACCAACAACAGCGGCTACATGTTCATCGGCATGATTGGTTATACCTATACAGTCGGTATCTCTTCCATCTGGATGATGATCGGCTGGGTGCTCGGTGACTTTGTCGCCTCACTGCTGGTACACCGTTCGGTCAGGGAGATGACTGAACGCCACGGGGTACATACCTTTGGCGGCTTGCTCAGTCACTGGCACGATACCAATTACTCGGCACTGCGATTTGTGGTCGGTCTCATCACCCTGCTGTTTCTCGGCACCTATGCTGCCGCCCAGCTCAATGCCGGTAGCAAGGCGCTGCACGTTCTGTTTGGATGGGAACTCTATAGCGGAGCGCTCATCGGAACGGTGATTGTGCTGCTTTATTCCTTCGCCGGCGGTATCCGTGCCTCGATCTGGACCGATGCGGCCCAGTCCATCGTCATGTTCGTGGCGATGGCGCTGATGCTCTATATCACCTTCACCACACTTGGCGGTTTCGATGGCGTCAGCGAAAAGCTCGGCCAGGTCGACGATCATTATCTCTCACTGATGCCGCAAGACCTGAGTCACGGACCGCTTGTCGGAGGACTCGCTTTCTTCCTCGGCTGGCTGTTCGCCGGCTATGGCGTGGCCGGTCAACCTCACATCATGGTCCGTTTCATGACCATGGACAGACCTGAGAATATCAATCGGGTTCGTCTTTACTATTACGGCTGGTTTTTGGTGTTCTACGCCATGACCATTGGTGTCGGACTTACAGCCCGGGTACTGTTGCCCGAAGCGGAGAGCTTCGATGCCGAACTGGCATTGCCGACCCTGGCCCAGGAACTGCTACCGCCTATGCTGGTCGGAATGGTTCTGGCAGGCATCTTCGCCGCCACCATCTCCACCGCCGACTCACTGATCCTCAGCTGCGCCGCCTCACTCACCCGTGACTTCCACCGGCAAAAGGTGGATCACTACCTCATTACCAAAGGCGGCACCGTGGTGATCAGTTTACTGGCATTGGCGATCGCACTGGTAAGCGACAAAAGCGTCTTCGCCCTGGTACTCGATGCCTGGGGTGTGCTCGGCGCGGGATTTGCACCGCTGCTCACCGTCTATGCTCTGGGACGACGTCCCAGTCAAACGCTCGCCATCGCCATGGTCCTGAGCGGAATCGCCACGGTTTATGCCTGGCCCTACCTGATGCCGGGAGTGATCTACGCCATTGCACCGGGTATCCTCAGCGGCTTTGCCATCTACCTCCTGGGCAGCCGCCTCGGCATGGTCTATGCCAAACAAGGGGAGAATACGGAATTAGCACCGGCACTCGATCGATAGTTTTGCGACCTGGTCGTACAAAAATTCCTCATGACAGGACATATAATCAAAGGGATTACGTGCTAAAGGAACAGTCCATGGCCACCCTGATTCAATACAAAAACAATGTTCCCGGCGTGAAAATCGCTATCGATAAATCTCCTTATCGTATCGGGCGAAGCGAAGAGAATGAGCTGAGCATCAATGACGATTTATCCAGCCGCGAACATGCGCAGATCGAGAAAGTGTGCAGTGAGCAGGACCCGCAGCTCTACCACTATGTACTCCGTGATCTTGACAGCACCAACGGCACCTTCGTCAATCATAACCAGATAAGCGCACACTTGTTGCTCGATGGCGATATGATCCGTATCGGCCAAACCTTCTTCCAGTTCAGTGAGACAAACCAGGCGGAAATGAGTGAGACCAAAATACTGAAAAAAAGCATCATTCCAGGCCTGTTCTACACCACCGATAAAGATAACTAACCAATCGAACAACAACCTGGGTCTGTTGACTTACAACAGCGATGACACTTGAAGTGGCGTCCAGCGCCGCCTTCCCAACATAAACAATAATTACGCATTTTCAGACATAAACACCACTAATTCGCTAAATAGCCGGCAAAGAAATCGAGTAGTCAAGCCAATTGGTGTGTCGTATACTCAAAATGACCTGCAGTTTATGGCAGTGGCCGTTTTGGGCGTTATCCTTTTCGCGTTATCACCTGAACACCCGATTCATGACCTGCATTCAACAAAGCAAACTGTTATTTAACAAAGGTAAGTATCATGGCAACAGGCACAGTGAAATGGTTTAACGAAGCAAAAGGCTTCGGTTTTATTGCCCAGGATGATGGCGGCGCAGACGTCTTCGTTCACTTCAGCGCGATTCAGGGTTCCGGGTTCAAGACCCTCAGCGAGGGCCAGAAGGTCACCTACGACGTGCAGGACGGTCCCAAGGGTCCCCAGGCAAGTAACGTGGTACCCCAATAACTCCACCGTATCCCCGTACATGAAACCCCGCCATGGCGGGGTTTTTTATGTTCTGCGCCAGCATGAATTTTATTCCTGTTGCACTCGGGCAAAAGACAGCTACTTTTGATGAGGTTAATGCACAACGCAACAAGGGAGAATTGCCATGAAAGTGTTAATCACTNNAGCGGGCCCAGGAAATGGACCCTGAAGAGGCACGCATGCAAATGCAGCAACATCGCCAACAGGAGCAAATGATGGATCAAGGCGAGGGCGCAATGGAACAGCAACGTGAGATGCAGCAGATGATGGATGGCGAAGGCGACCGCAGCATGGAGCAACAGCGCGAAATGACACAGGAACAAATGGAACAGGGTGCAGAAGCTGAGAACGGTGAGGAAAAGCGGGAACGTAAATGGTGGCGCTTCTGGGAATGAGAAGCTCGTTGGGACTGCCCGGCAGCCGGCCGGGCGGGCCCCAAACGGCTATTTGCCTAACTTGTCGATCATGCGCCCAACCTCTTTACTCCCCTGAGCCGTCAGACAACGCAATCTGTCCGCCTCACACTCGGCCTTGCAAGATGCGATTCTGATATCCGAACCGAAATAACGCAGGCTACACCAACCGTCGCAGGCTTTTGCATTGAGATCGCAACTACCCCACAACGGCAGGGTAAGTAACGCCACGAGAGTTACCACAACCAGGATATAGATCTTTTTCATAACTTCCCCTGTCTTTCTCTACAGGCGAACGAGAGTAAAACATATTACCCCGATCGGGCGACTCTCTCGCAACAATTCTGTGACATATGCATCATTCTTCAGGCATCAACCATCCAAAGATCCGTTGGTTTTTTCACTACATACAGTTCAGAGCTCTAGCTTGCTGCGCAACATTGATCGCAAACGCTCTGCCGCCGGGCTCGCATCCAGAAATATCTGCTCGGCCTTATAAAATTCCAGTACCCGTACATTTTCTATCCTGGGCTTGATATAAATCTCCGGCGAATACCTGGCCAGCTTTTCCCTCACGATAGCACTTTGCATGATCTGAAAGCTGTTAAAAGAGGTTTCGAAGATTCCCGGGCCATCTTCACTGTCGGGCGTTCGGGTTCCCAGCACATCCACAGCGACCACAATGTCGCACTCATCCTGTAACAGGTCGAAAGGGACAGGATTCACCAAGCCGCCATCGACCAGCACATGGTTTGCATGATGAACCGGTTCAAACAACCCGGGCATGGCAATNNCACCTGTTCGCGGCTCCAGAAATCGGTACAGACCACTTTCAACGGTATCTTCAATTCATTGAAATCATTGCATCCGGTCACCTCTCCGACATAGCGGATGAATATGGAGGAATCCGCCAGCCCCCCCTCACCGACTTTGAACTCGATAAACTCGAACCAACGACTGATCTCCTCTGAAAGAAACGAGCTTACCCAACTCTCATCGGAGGAAACGGTGAGTTGATCGATCAGACCTCGTATTTTCCTGCCACTCAGACCGGAAGCAAAGAGCGCACCCATTACCGCGCCGATGCTGCTTCCTGCGATGCGGTGTGGAACAAGTCCCAGCTCATCGAATACCTCCATCATCAATACATGGGCCAGCCCTTTGGCACCACCGCCCCCCAGGGCAAGCCCGACTCGCTTTCGCCTGGGTTTACCGCCACAGGCTGCCGACAAGCTGCTTGCTAGGATCATTTTGAGCACATCACGACGCGTCATCACTCTATCCCTTTTATTTTCTATGAAGCATAAGCCACCTTCGCCATGCTGCCCATGCCATCCGTTAGCAACTGGCAATCACCTTAACCACTGCTAGACTTTTCCGCATTGCGTAGTTCATTCGCAGTTTTCACGATCACGGTCATCGGCTAACGGCACCACAGTACTGTGCAAGGAGATAGGCATGGAGCACCACGCCACGATCCTGATGACGGAGTTCATCACTCACGATGTCAAACGCTTCGTTATCAGCCGCCCGGAAAGTTTTACTTTCCAGCCTGGAGAGGGTGTTGAACTGGCGATTGACGACCCGAAGTGGAAACAGGAGAAGCGCCCCTTTACCCCTACCTCACTTCCGGATGATGCGGTGCTGGAATTCAGCATCAAGGGTTACCCGGCACATCAGGGACTGACGGCGCAATTGCATCAACTGAAAGTCGGGCAAAAACTGCTCCTTTCCGAACCATTCGGCACCATTCACTACCAAGGCCCGGGGATATTTATCGCGGCCGGCGCCGGCATAACCCCGTTTCTCGCCATCATCCGAAAACTGGCACGAGACCAACAGCTTGGCGATCACGGCCTGCTGTTCTCCAACAAGGGGCCGCAAGACATCATCTGTGAACATGAACTTCGCCACTATCTTGGCGATAGGGCCAAATTCCTCTGCACCCGCCAAAGCGACTGCCGCTGCAGCCAACAGCACATCGACAAAACATTTCTGGAACAGCAAATCAGCAATATGCAGCAGCATTTCTACGTCTGTGGTCCCCCGGCCTTCGTCAATGCAATCAATAACGCCCTGAAGGAACTGGGCGCCCAGCCCGAGGCGCTGATATTTGAACGATAAACCTCCGGACAGCCAATCGATGAGCATCAAAATAGAAAGAGCCTATGACCTTTACAAAAGGGAGAAACCGGCTGGGAGCTATACGGTGTTGGTCGATCGCATATGGCCACGGGGGATTCGCAAAGAGCAGTTGCCGCTGGATGAATGGGCAAAGCAACTGGCCCCCTCTACCGAATTACGCAAATGGTTCTCGCACGACACGCAGAAATGGCCGGAATTCCTGCGTCGCTACCAGGTTGAACTCCAATCACAAAAAGATGAACTACACCGGTTAAAAGAGCTATCCCGGCACCGACAGTTGATCCTGATCTATGGCGCCAGGGATCACGAACACAACCAGGCCGTGGCCCTGAAAAAACTGCTTCAACCGTAACTTCCTGGGGAAACAGAACACCCAGCGCCTGTGCAACACACAATAAATTGTCATCCAGACAAAGGGGAAGCTCGACATGGAGTTTACGCAACAAATAAAGCAGTACCTGGCCAGCATTAGCTGGGACTCAATAATCGGGTCCAGTCTGCGCATTCTCCTCATCGTAGTTTTACTCTGGATCGTCATGCGCTTCGTCAGGATTATGCTCGGGCGTCTGGAGAAAAGACTGCTTAGCAGCGCTGTCGGCGAGCCCCCCAGCGAAGCCCAGAAAAGGGCGGAGACCATTGTGCGCCTACTGCGCCAGGCGGCAATTATTCTGCTTTGGTTGACCGGCGTACTGATGATCCTGCGTGAAATCGGTGTGGAAATTGGACCGGTGCTGGCCAGCGCCGGTATCGTCGGTCTGGCCATCGGCTTCGGCGCACAAAACCTGGTACGCGATGTGATCGCCGGTTTTTTTTTCATTATCGAGAATCAGGTCAGGGTCGGTGATGTCGCCATCGTCAATGGCACCGGCGGCCTGGTCGAGGCCGTCAACTTCCGCACTATCATCCTGCGCGATCTTTCCGGCGTTGTGCATATCTTTCCCAACGGCACCATCAATACGCTGTCCAACATGACCCAGGAGTGGTCAGGCTATGTGTTCGATATTGGTGTCGCTTACAAAGAGGATGTCGATCAGGTGATGCGCATCATGAAGGAGGTCGGAACGGAAATGCGGGAAGACGAGTACTTCGGACCGTTGATCATCGAAGAGATGGAGGTCTTTGGCGTCAATGCGTTTGCCGACTCCGCCGTGGAAATCAAAGGGCGCCTGAAAACCAAACCCATCAAACAGTGGGAGGTGGGCAGGGAATTCCTTCGGAGATTGAAGAATACATTTGATCAAAAGGGCATCGAGATCCCTTTCCCCCACCGTTCGATCTACTTCGGAGAAGCCAGCAACCCCTTTTTGGCTAAACTGATAGAACATGTTGAAAAAAACATCTAACGCCACCGTTCTCTCCGTCAGCCAGCCTAACAACAACGGCGTCGGAACGACTGTGACTCACTTTCACCATCGTCTGAAATGTAAGGAGCCCTGAAATGAAAATGCCGCTTATGTGTTCCATACTTGCAACATCGCTGCTTGCCGCATCCAGTGCACTTGCAGCGGCACCTGGAGGTTATATCGGCACCAGTTTCGGCGGCACTCGAATGAGCGCACCCTCAGCGGCAGAATTCGATAACCGGCTCGAAACAACAACCGGCATTATCGCCACCTCCTCGATTGACGATACCGATACCGGGTGGAAACTGTTTGGCGGCTACCGTTTCAACCGTTATTTTGCTGCAGAAGGACATTATGCCGACCTCGGGGAACTGCGCATTAACAGCAACGTCACCTCCCCTTTTGTCGGTACCCGCCATACGACTCTGGAGTTTCAGACTTTCACGGCTTCGGCAGTGGGATTCCTTCCCCTGGCGCACAATTTTGAGATCTTCGCCAAAGCCGGCTTCCTCTACTGGGATGCCGATCTGACGGTGACAGAACGAGATAACATCGGCGGGACCGGCATGGCATCCGAAAGCGATAATGCGACAGACCTGATGTATGGTTTCGGCGCAGGTTACAAACTTTCCGAGCACTTAGCATTACGCGCCGAATGGGAACTTTACAAAAATCTTGGCGAAGTGGATACCACCGGGGAGATCGATGTGGAAATGTGGTCTGCGGGCATAGAGTATGTTTTTTGAACTCTCCCAACCCATAGCCGATTTCTGGATAACACCCGGCACGTAAAATTATACAGTACAACTGTTTCTTATCTGAAACAGTGACTATAAAACCCATAGAGGAAACATTGCAGACGGGAAATACTGAGCTACCTTGTTGTATCGAACCTATGCTGATTGACTCAGCAATAGGAACCTCGCGGTACAACCATTTCTCCTCAGCCAGAGGAGAAGGAGGCCAAAATGAAAGCGAAACTGTTAATTCCCGCCATCGCTTCGATGCTTCTTGCCGCACCCGCCCTCATGGCGGCAGATGCCGGAGCCTATATCGGCGCCAGTATCGGACCTAGCAAAACCAAGGACGGGCCCGATGTGTCAGAGTTCGATGCCTATCTGCTAGCAAACGGTATTACCGCCACATCGTCAACCGATGATACGGACAATGCCTGGAAACTGTTCGGGGGTTACAAATTCAATAGGTATTTTACTATTGAAGGCAGTTACGCCGACCTGGGCAAATTCAGCATCAATAGCACCCTGGCCACAGGCACACATGAAACGACAATAGAAATACAGGCAGTAGCTATCGCCGCAGTTGGCATACTGCCACTGACCTACAATTTCGAACTGTTCGGCAAGGCTGGCGGCCAGTACTGGGATGCCGATCACAGCAGCACACCGCTGGGCGAAGGTTCCAGTAGTGACAAAAGCAGCGACGTGATGTTTGGTCTTGGTGCAGGCTACAACCTGAGCGATAATTTTGCTTTGAGGGTTGAGTGGGAGTTGTACAATGACATTGGCGACCATGTCTCACTGGACAAGTCCGATGTAGAAATGTGGTCGGCTGGTCTGCAGTACAACTTCTAACAGGTTCTACACTGACTTTCCTTGCCGGGGACGATTCCCCGGCCTTCTGAACAGGAAAACGATACCTGATCGGCGGCCGCGAGTAAGGCCTTGTAACCCAAACGAACTCTGGCTGTCTTTAGTCACCGGCCTCCAGCGCCGCCTTGAAGCAGCGCAACACTTCATAGGGGTATTTACCGCCCAGAGCCTCGAAGACCGGCTTGAGCCGCTGATTTTCAAAATGGTGCTCGAAAGCGAAATGGATTGCCTTTGTCTCCTCCTCCTTGAGCAACACCACTTCATTGATCAGTATTTCCCCTTGTGCGATCGCCTTAACCAAATGACCGTAAACCGTGGTCGGTTTCAGCTCACGCTGGCGGGCAATTGTTTCAACATCCATGCCGAGGCGAAACAGCTGCAAACTCTCTTCCTCGGTATTGGCAAGAGGTGACTCACCGTCATCACGATGAGCCAGCAGCACCTCGAGGAATGCCTCACCATACGCCTCCAGTTTACGCTCGCCGATCCCGGAGATCCCGCCCAGTTGCGCCAGAGTCTCGGGACGCTGTTCGATCATCACCATCAGGGTGGCATCGTGGAAGATCATATACGCGGGTATCCCCTGCTCCTCGGCCAGGCGCTGGCGTGTGGTGCGTAGCGCCTCCCAGAGGCGACGCTGTGCCCCATCCACCTGGCGGCCACTTTTGCGCTCGCGCCCTCCGCCGCGGCCACGCTTGGGCTGCTTGCGCAGCATCAGCTGCTCCTCACCGCGCAGCACCGGCCGGCTCGCCTCGGTCAGGTGTAACCCGCCGTAGCCCTCCAGGTCCACGGCCAGCAGGCCGCGGGCAATGAGCTGGCGATAGAGATCGCGCCACTGACTCTGGTTGAGTTCGGTGCCGATACCGAAGGTGCTGATGGCATCGTGGCCGAAACGGCGGATACGCTCGTGTTCTTTGCCGAGCAGCACATCGACCAGATAACTGACGCCGAAGCGCTGGCCGGTACGATGGACGCAAGAGAGGGCCTTTTGCGCCGCCACCGTGGCATCCCAGGTCTCGGGCGGCTCCAGACAGGTGTCGCAGTTGCCGCACGGCTGGGGCATTTCGTCGCCGAAATAGCGCAGCAGGGCCTGGCGGCGGCAGGTGGTCAGCTCGCACAGGCCGAGCATGGCATCGAGCTTGTGCCGCTCGACGCGTTTGTGGCTCTCATCCGCCTCGGAGGCCTCCTGCATCTGGCGCAGGGTGATCACATCCTGCAGACCGTAGGCCATCCAGGCATCGGCGGGCAGGCCGTCGCGCCCGGCACGGCCGGTCTCCTGGTAATAAGCCTCGATGCTCTTCGGCAGATTGAGGTGGGCAACGAAACGTACATCCGGCTTATCGATGCCCATACCGAAGGCAATGGTCGCAACGATGATCACGCCTTCCTCCCGCAGGAAGCGCTGCTGATTGCGCTGGCGGATTTCGGCGGGTAGACCGGCATGATAAGGCAACGCCTTGAGTCCCTTGCTCTCGAGCCAGGCAGCCACCTCCTCAACCCGCTTGCGCGAGAGACAGTAAACAATGCCGGCCTCGCCGTCGTGCTCGTCACTAATAAACCGCCATAAGGCTTCACGGGCGTTACCGGCACTTTCACTGATCCGGTAACGGATGTTCGGTCGGTCGAAGCTGCTGATGAACTGCCGTGCCCCCGCCAATGCCAGACGTTCGATGATCTCGCGGCGGGTCGGCGCATCGGCGGTAGCGGTGAGCGCCACCCGCGGCACTGTAGGAAAACGCTCGTGCAGAACTGAAAGCTGGATATATTCGGGGCGGAAATCGTGCCCCCATTGTGAAACACAGTGCGCTTCGTCAATAGCGAACAGGGCCAACGATGCTCGCTCTAGCAGCTCCAGTGTGCGCGGCAACATAAGCCGTTCCGGCGCGACGTAAAGGAGATCGAGCTCACCGGCCAGCAGGGAGTCTTCGACCTCGCGCGCCTCAACCGCACTCAACGAGGAATTGAGGAAGGCGGCGCGCACCCCATTCTGACGCAGGGCATCCACCTGATCCTGCATGAGCGCAATCAGCGGCGAAACGACGATGCCGGTACCTGACCGCAGCAGTGCGGGTATCTGGTAACAAAGTGACTTGCCGCCGCCGGTAGGCATCAGGACCAGCGCATCACCGCCGGCGCACAACTGGTTGATGATTTCACCCTGGCCGGGGCGAAAAGCATCGTAACCAAAGATTGTCCGAAGCAGCGTGAGCGCCGTGTCGTTATCGGGAGAGGAACCGGACATCATGTCGCAGGAAATTCGCCAAAAGTGTAATCCAAGCCGAATCATACCCTGTTTACTACCCCCTTTCGAATCCCGGGAGAAGGGGTCTTCGACCTGTCAATAAGCACAGGCTGATGTCGCGAAAATTTCACACAAAGCTGTAGTCACCGTCACAAATATCGCCTATAGTGTCTCCAGCTACAGATTTTGGCATTGGCAGTTTAGGTTGTTCCCCCGCGTTACTCCCGAACCATCCCAGTACAATTCCTGTANNATCATGGCTACAGGTTCTGTAAAGTGGTTTAACGAAGCCAAAGGTTTCGGTTTCATCACTCAGGATGACGGCGGTGCGGATGTTTTCGTTCACTTCAGCGCCATTCAAGGCAGCGGTTTCAAGACCCTGGCTGAAGGTCAAAAGGTCTCTTTTGACGTTGAAAACGGTCCCAAGGGTCCACAGGCGAGCAACGTCGTTGCCCAATAAGCCCTGACGCTTAGGCCTGATAAAGAACCCCGCCTGGTGCGGGGTTCTTTTTTACTGCACTACTCACCTTTCTTCCGCCGCCTGGAGCTATCAGGCCCTTTCGATTTGACGAATTTCTTCGGCTTCTTGCCGCCCGGTCCCGCCATCCGCGGCTTTTTCTCCGCCACAGACCTCTTTACTTTGAGCGGCTTGTCACCGCGTGCCGCTTGTTCTTCCTTGAAGGGTTTTTCTGCCCGAGCGGGCCGCTCGGCGCGGGCCGCCCTGGATACCGGCTCCGGGGCGGTCTCGCCCAAGCGGTGCAGGCGCATCTGTTTGCCGCAGATCCAGGCCCGCTGCAACCTGGTTACGGTCTCTCCCGGCATCCCCTCCGGCAGGTCGACTGTGCTGTAGTGATCATGGAGTTTGATATGACCGATATGGCGGCTGTCCAGCCCTGCCTCATTGGCGATAGCGCCAACGATGTTCTTCGGTTGCACCCCATCCTCACGCCCCACCTCAATACGGTAGCGCTGCGTGCCCGGTTCCGGCTCGGAGCTCTCGAAGCGGCGTGACTCCGGGCGTTTGCCGCGGCTCACTTCGGCTCTTGCCCGCGGTTCACGGGCGGGCGGGGCCTTCGGTTCGGCTTCCGCCTGCAACGGCCGTTCGCGCTGTACCAGATAGGCCAGGGCCGCGGCAATTTCACTCAGGCCGATGTTGTGCTCACTTTGATAACCCTCGATCACCTCCTCGAAGAAACCCAGCTCCTGCGATTCGATGGTATCGGTAATGAGTTGCAGGAACTGCTCGACCCGTCGCCCGGCAATGTCCGCGCGACTCGGCAACTGCATCGGCGTGATCGGCTGGCGCGTGGCCCGCTCGATGGCCGCGAGCATGCGCTTTTCGCGCGGGGCGACAAACAGGATCGCCTCCCCCTTGCGCCCGGCCCGGCCGGTGCGGCCGATGCGGTGCACGTAGGCCTCGGTGTCGTAGGGGATGTCGTAGTTGATCACGTGGCTGATACGCTCCACATCGAGCCCACGCGCCGCCACATCGGTGGCGACAACGATATCGAGCTTGCCGCCCTTGAGCCGCTCCACAGTTTTTTCGCGCAGCGCCTGGTTCATGTCGCCGTTGAGGGCCGCGCTGGAGTAACCGCGCGCTTCGAGCTTCTCCGCCAGTTCCACGGTGGCGTTCTTGGTGCGCACGAAGATGATCAGGCCGTCGAACTCCTCCACCTCGAGGATGCGGGTCAGGGCATCGAGCTTGTGCACCCCGCTGACCTGCCAGTAGCGCTGGGTAATGGTCGAGACTGTGGTGGTTTTGGTTTTGATGCGGATCTCCACCGGGTCCTTGAGGTGGGTCCGTGCCACCCGCCGAATCGCCTCGGGCATGGTGGCGGAAAACAGGGCCACCTGGCGCTGCGCCGGGGTGTGCTCGAGGATCTGCTCCACATCGTCGATAAAGCCCATGCGCAGCATCTCGTCGGCCTCGTCGAGCACCACCGCCTTGAGACTATCAAGCTTGAGGGTGCCGCGGCGCAGGTGGTCCTGAACCCGCCCCGGTGTCCCCACGACCACGTGTACGCCCCGGCGCAGCTGTCGCAACTGCACATCCATGCTCTGCCCGCCGTAGACCGGCAGGATATGAAAACCGGGCAGGTGGCGGGCATAGGTCTGCATCGCCTCGGCCACCTGAATCGCCAGTTCACGGGTCGGCGCCAGTACCAGAATTTGCGGCTGCGCCAGGCTCAGATCCAGACGGCTCAACAGCGGCAGGGCAAAGGCCGCGGTCTTGCCGGTACCGGTTTGGGCCATACCCAGCAGATCCCGTCCGTCCAGCAGCGGTGGAATACTCTCGGCCTGGATTGGCGAGGGCGCCTCATAGCCGGCCTCCCCAATCGCCTGAAGGATGGGCGCGGCAAGCGCCAGTTGGGCAAAGCTGATGACTTCTTCTGCAGACATGATGTGACCTATGGTTGGGGAACCGGTGAGCCGGAGGTGGAATAAGGGTGATTATACGCCATAAGTCCGCCTGTCCCCGGATTGTTTACGCTTTATCCATTCCTCAATAGCTTCACTCCTAGTCTCCAGGGGGGTTGCAGGCAAGCTCTTCGAAATCCTCCGTCCAGGAGAGCAATTCATTACGAAAATGACGTTCCTGCTCCGGCGTTTCTTCGGCGGCGATCTCCACCAACATTTCCAGGGTGCGATCCTCCAGGCGGGAGTATTCTCTGCGGTAGCTTTCCGGCCACAGCTGTTGGGGATCAACAAAGAGGGTATGGATCCGCGCAGCGAACCGTTCGCGATCCCCGCGCAGGGCGAAGGACTCTTCCAGAGCCCGCTGCCAGCGTCGACGGCTCTTCATCCAAGCCGCACCACTCTGCCCCAAATCCTGGGACCAGCGCTCGAGCACCCGGTACTGGGAGGAGGACAGCGGCCCGATCCAGCGCTGCAGGATCTCTGCCATACGATCGACACGTCGTTGCCGGACCGTTTTCCATCTGGCTGTTACGTAACGCTTTTCCAGTTCCAGGTTGCGCCGCTCCAGATTACGCATCAGCTCTTTCGCCTGCGCCTCGCTGGCGGTGAGAAGCAGTGCCGTAATGTCCGGCGTCAGGCTTTCCATTAACACATCCCAGAATACCAGGCTGCGCCCGTAATGGTATTCGAGCCGCTCCCGGGTGACCGGAAGGGGTTCGGTATACAATTCACGGAACCACTCGGCATAGGCCTCAAGCTGCGTTCGGCAATGCCACTCGAGCCGTTCGTCGAGTCGCCGCTCAAGCTCGCTGCGCTGGTCATATTCGAAGCTGATGTAATCGCTGAGATGCCAGGGAATGAGCCAGTCCAGTTGACGATAGGTAAAGCCGAAGGTACAGGCGCTGAGAACCGACAACAGAAGACCCAAGCAGCTGAGCCTTCGGAGGTTGATCACTGAGAGCCATTCACGGGTTACCATTCATTAGGTATATAGCACCCGTTAAGCAGATTCGAGATGCGGGAGGAAAGTTTGAACGCGGTGCACCGAGCGAGACCTGATGTTCCCGCCTCTTGCCCCTCGTATCTGCAATCAATGCCAGTAGGCGTAAAGCCCCATCACCGCACCGGGCAACAATTCCACCCAGCCATCGTATTCCTCTTCATCCATGTCGGCCTCTTCATCACTGTAGAGGAGCGCCAACTGCGCCATCGGGGCGACCAGGTTCTGCTCGTTCTGTGGCAGTTCATCCCACAGCTCCTGCTGCTGTTCAACACCGAGCATGAAACCGAAACACCAGCCCTCATAGGCCTCCATGGTCTCACCCTCCTCCTCGGTTTCAATCACCAGGGGCTCGAAGTCTCGGCGCACCTGAAGGGAAGAAGCCACCTCGTTGTACAGACGCTGCAGAAGGGAGGTCATATGCTGCTTCTGGGACTCATCGGTAAAGGCGGGCTCTCCCCAGATCGCCGTCAGCCACTGCTCACCGGCAGGCGGCGTCGGCGTAATGACGAGGGCCGTCAGGTAACCGTGGGTTTCATCAATCGACAGGGCATCCTCACCACAGGCATCGGAGAGCAGAAACTCATCCAGCTCGCCCAGTTCAGTTTCGTTCAGCGGGGTATCAAGGTCGGTGGACATGGTCATCTTCCTGCATGGTCATCATGGTTAAGCTGGCGAATTGGACACCATCTCCGGGCGCAAAGCAACGGCTATTTCACCCCAGGGATATCGAGCACCCTTCACCCCTCGCCCCGCGCAAAGCATTTCCATGCGTTTTTCCACGCTCCTCCTGCTACAGTTATACATACACGATGACAAAATCCCTGAAGAAAGCCCCATGACACGCATACCCGCCGACCTGTTTCTGGAGCGACTTGCTGAACAATGGCAGCTCAATGCCCGGCAACGCCTCAGCCTGAAACAACTGGACCATCACGCCATCCCCGCACTGCAGGATATCCAGCAGACCTTGCTGAACCTCTTTCCCCATAACCCGCAACTGGCCGAACTATGGCCCACCACTGCCAACAAGGCCTTCGACAACCGCTCGCCCCTGCAGGTGATCGAAGAGGAAGGGCTGGAAGGGGTAGAGACGATCCGGCGTTTTCTCTGCCTGCATCACTGACCACCTAAACTCCTGGTGCTGTTACGTCCCACATATGGCTTGAAAAAATCAAAAGGGTGGTTCATCGTGAAATTGCACCACCTCGCCGCTCACCGGATGCATAAAGGCCAACGTGGTGGCATGCAACAACAACCGATCGGCCATCGACCGGGATTTGGAGTCGGCGTAAAGCCTATCCCCGAGGATCGGATGACCGATACTCATCAGGTGCACACGAAGCTGATGTGAACGACCGGTGACAGGTGTCAGCTGCAGGCGGCTGCAATCCTCGTCTACACGTAATCTTTTCCAGCAGGTCAACGACGGCTTGCCTTGCTCCGGGTCAACCATCTGGCGCGGGCGGTTAGGCCAGTCACAGCGCAGGGGCATGTCAATCACCCCTCTATGCTGTTCGGGGATACCCGCCACCACAGCGGTATAATGCTTTTCCACCCGCCTGTCCTGAAACTGCATGCTCAACTCCCGGTGAACCGTCTTGTTGCGCGCCAGCAGCATCAGGCCGGAGGTCTCCCAGTCCAGCCGATGCACCTCGCGTATCCCGGGAAAATCATGCTCCAGACGTGTGACCACACAATCCTGTTTCTCCTCGCCCCGTCCCGGCACGGAGAGCAGCAGGGTCGGCTTGCTCACG
>JABAOG010000048.1_pt1 | contig 34958 bp, 31 predicted proteins | sample 7062131 | NCBI WGS metagenome assembly JABAOG01 (sample SAMN14538629, study PRJNA623070) | marine sediment metagenome | biome: marine biome [ENVO:00000428]; feature: marine pelagic biome [ENVO:01000023]; material: deep marine sediment [ENVO:00002113] | place: India: Arabian Sea | collected... | reverse complement strand
GCTGGGTGGCCCGACTGCCGGTGGTCGGCATCGGCCTGCTGATCATCCTGCTGGCCGGCCTCTTCGCGAAGCTGATCTTCGGCTCGCGCATCGGCACGCGGCTGCTCAAGAACAGCCCGCTCCTGCAGCAGGTGGTCGCCCGCATCCTGGGCACCGTGCTGCTCCTCGCCGGGGTCATGCTGGCGCTGGACGTGATGGGGGCGAGCGGCGCGGCCAGTGCGGTGCTGGGGACCGCGGGCATCGTGGGTCTCGCGGTCGGCTTCGCCTTCAAGGACATCGTGGAGAACTACCTCGCGGGGATCCTGCTGGCCTTCCATCGACCTTTCGCGGCCGGCGACCTGATCGAGGTCGAGGGCATCCAGGGCAAGGTGGTCCGGCTGGCTTCGCGGGAGACGATGCTGATGACCCTCGAGGGGAACCACGTGCAGATCCCCAACTCGCAGGTCTTCAAGGCCTCGATGACCAACTTCACCCGCAACCCGCGGCGCCGCTTCGGCTTCGCCGTGGGCATCGGCACCGGCGAGGAGCTGGCCCGCGCGCTGAAGGTGGGCCTCGAAGCGCTGCGGAAGATCGAAGGAGTGATGGATGATCCGCCACCCTTCGCCCGAGTCGAGGGCTTCGGTGACTCGTCGATGACCGTCCAGTACTTCGCCTGGGTCGACCAGCGGGAGTTCGACTGGTGGAAGGTGCGCAGCGAGGGCGTGCGCATGGTGAAGCGCGCGCTCGACACCGCCGGCATCGACCTGCCGAACCCGATCTACGACGTCGACGTCTACACCGAGGAAGGGAAGCGCTCGAAGCACCTGCGGCCGCCGGAAGAGCCGGAGGAGCCGCCGGAGGACCTGCGGGTCGACGACGATCTCGACAAGCAGATCGCCGACGACCCCGAGTCACAGAAGCGGGACCTCCTCGACGAAGCCGGCTGAGCGGGGGCGCGAGCTCAGCAGTCGAAGTCGTCGCCGTCGGTCTGGCCGTCGTCGTCGTTGTCGAGGCCGTCGGAGCAGTCGGTCTCGCGGCTGCCCTGCACGCCGAGGGTGCTCTGGCAGTCCAGATGGCACGCGGGGAGCTCGCTCTCCGGCAGGAAGACGCAGCCGTTCAGGCACTCGAGCACCGCCTCGCTGATCGTCCCGCAGGTGGTCTCGCCGGCGCAGTCACCGTCGTCGCAGTCGGTGGCCCCGTCCCCATCGTCGTCGATGGCGTTGGTGCAGACCTCCGGGTCCACCGGCTGGCAGTGGGCGTGGCCGGCGCACTCGCCGTCGAAGCAGTCGGTGTCCCCGTCCCCATCGTCGTCCGAGCCGTTGTCGCAGATCTCGGTCGCCGTGAACGCATCGGGACGGAAGGCGTCTCGGCGAAAGGCGTCGGGACGGAAGGCGTCGACCGCGGGCCCACCGTCGCCGGGGGCCGGACCGCCATCGCGCGACCCGGCGTCCACCGCGGGACCACCGTCCGGCGCGATGAAGGCGTCGGTCGCGGCGTCCGCGGGACCGGCGTCGAGGACGACGATGAACCCGTGGTCGCCACAGGCGGCGAGCAGCGTGGTCAGGGCCAAGAGAAGGCGGAGCACGGCCCCATTGGAGCACGTTCTCCCGGTCGTCGCCCACCGCCGCGCCGGAGGATCGACGTGCGCGACCGTGGTACACCTTCGCCGTGCCGGTCGGTGAGCATCTGAAGGGGACCCCCGCCGCGCGGGCGATCGGCTCGCTCGCGCTCAGCGTCGTTCGCAACGAGAACCCGATGCTCGCCCTGCGGGCGGCGCAGTGGCGGACGGCGCTCGACCGCGTCGCGCTCGAGGTGCCCTTCTGGGCGGTCCACGACCTCGGCATGCTGATGGTCGTCGACCCGGCGAGCGTGCCCGTCGGTCCGCGGCCCTTCCTCGCGCAGCTCGGGCTGAGCGGACCGGCCGGCGAGGCGCTGCAGCTCTACACCGAGACCCTGCAGGAGATCGCCGACAGCGAGGTGCTCGAGAAGGCGCGGCAGTGGCGGCTCGGCGACGACCTGATCAGCGTGGTGCTGCTCAAGGTGCTCGGACCGATGTTCGAGCGCTACCGCGGCCAGGCCGGCGCGGCGGGGATGCCGGCGGTGCTCCCCCTCGATCCGGAGGTCTACCGCGATCTCGAGCCGCAGCTGCCGGCGCTCTTCAAGTCGGCGGACCGCACCGACGACCTCGGCTTCCTGCAGCACCTGACCAAGGAGCGGCTGCGGCTGATCACCACCGTCGAGCAGATCGATCTCGACACGCTCAAGCTGCTCGGCATGTTCGGCGCGGAGGCGTCGGCGGCGGGGGCGCTGCAGATGCTCGATCTGCTGAACGTCTTCGAGTCGCCGGAAGCGAACGACGTGGTGAACTTCTCGCTCGATCTGCTCCCGAGCGTGCTCGAGACCAAGCGCGCGAGCGGGCAGCAGACCTTCGCGGTCGACGGCTACTCGGGCGTCGAGCGGCGCGGGACCATCGACTCGCTCGTGCTCAGCGAGCTGGCCTTCGATCCGGAGCTCTTCGATCGGCGCTACGCGGAGAACGAGGTCTTCTACTACGCCCGCGAGAAGCAGCACGAAGAAGACCGGCGGCTGCACTACCTGCTGGTCGACGCGAGCGCCTCGATGCGCGGCCAGCGGAGCACCTTCGCCCGGGGCTTGGCGCTGACGCTGATCAAGAAGCTGATGCTGCAGGGCGAGGACGTGTACCTGCGCTTCTTCGACTCGCGCCTCTACGAGGTGCAGCACGCGCGGCCGGGGCGGAGCGACACCGGCGGGATCAGCGTGCCCTACGTGCTCTGCTTCAAGGGCGAGCGGGGACGGAACTACGCCAAGGTCTTCGGCATGCTGGTGAGCGAGCTGCAGCGGCTGCAACGGCGCGAGCGGCGAACGCCCATCGTCTACATCCTCACCCACGCGCAGTGCCACGTGCCCCTCGACACGGTGGAGCGGCTGCGCAACGTGGCGCGCCTCTACGGCGTGTTCATGCTGCCGAGCACCGGTGACCTGGATCTCGAATACCTGCACCGGCTGCACACGGTGCAGGTCGTCGACAACAAGGCCCTCGGCCACAAGGACGTTCGCGCGGCGCGAGCGCTCGAGATCGTCGAGGACGCCGCCAAGGAAGAGACGAAGGTCGCGCCCGAGGAGCCCGAGGAAGAGGAAGAGGAGCGGCGCTCGCTGCCGCCCCGCGAATTCCTCTGACGAACGCAGCCCGCCCGGGGCTCAGCAGCCGTCGTAGACGTAGCCGCTCGAGCTCGGGCCCACCAGATCGAGGTCACGAAGCACGATGGAAAGCTCGGGGAAGTCGGCGCAGCCCGCCGTGAAGTCCGACCGGCGATATTCGATCACGTAGACCTGGTCGCCATAAGCCGCGGTGAAGTCGCCGCACTCGTCGTAGCGGTTGCACTCCTCGGCGACCGCGAAGTCGGTGCCCATCTCGGCGCGACGAGAGAGGATCTCCGCCGAGTTCTTCTGGGCGATGGCCATCTCCCGCGCGTGGGCGCGCGCCGACAGCAGACCCACGAATGCCACCGCGTCGTCTTCGCTGATGCGCCCACCGGAGCGAGCGTAGGTGTCGAGGTTGTCGATCTCGACTGCGTCGAAGCCGGCGTCCGCGCAACCGTCGATCCAGCCACCGACGATGTCGGCCAGGCGAGCACGTTTGTCCGCGGTGGTCACGTCGAGCAGGATCTCGTCCCAGTCGGGGTCGATGATCGGGTCCCCGGCGTCGTCGCGGAGCAACAGGTCGGCGCGCTCGCCGGTCCAGAAGTCCGCCTCGTCCGGCTGGGTCTGGAAGCCGTTCACGTAGCAGACGTTGTAGAGGCCGGCGGCGACCGAGGCGTTGCGGTCCCGCGCCACCACCACCACGCCCGCCGGCGGCGGGTACGCCTCGCCGAGTTGGTAGTCGAAGCTGCCATTCGCCGGCGGTAGCGGCACCTCGGGCGTGAACGCGTCGAGCGCGGCGGCGTCCGAGAGGCCACCATCGGGTGCGCCGGCATCCGGCCGCGGCAGGGCCATGTCGGTCTCCGTGCCCAGGTCCATGGGGTCGCTGCCGTGGTCGTCACCGCAGGCGCTCGAGAGGACCAAGAGGACGAGGGCGAGTCGCCGCACGAGCTACTCGACGAAGATCGGGTTGGAGTAGGCCCAGGGGAGCTCGCGGATGAGGTCGTCGGCGATGTTGCCGAGGTAGGCCCGGGTGTGCTCGGGGACGATGCGGATCTCGAGGCGGTAGGCGCCCGCCTCGGTGGTGGTGTGCTCGAGCGGGGCGTCCGTCGCGCTGGCGACCTCCACCGCGCCGCCGGCTTCGGCGCGCAGCAGGTGCAGCGAGATGGTCGGCGCCGGGTCTTCCGGCCGCGGGACGGTGATGGCCGGCAGCGGTGCTCGGATGGTCGCGCCCACCGGCGCCACCTCGCCCATGTCGTAGCTCGTGCCGTCCTGCTCGGCGACGAAGTCGAGTCCCTCGGGGGTGCCGAAGAACTCGAAGACGGCGAAGACGCGACCCTCGGCCAGGGCGGCCTCGTAGGCGGCGGGGGTCTGCTCGTCGACCAGCAGGTGGTTGGTGATCCAGCTCATCATCCGCCGGTAGGAGTCGGCGCGCTCACCGTCGGTGAGCAGCTGGGGGAAGGCGTTCTCGTGGGCGTCGCAGCCGCCGGTGCCCACGACGCGGCGCCCTTCGGCCAGCAGCGTATCCCAGCGCTCGAGGGCGACCCGGTTCGGGTCGAGGAAGGTCATCACCGCCAGGTCCGGGGCGAGCCGCAGGCTGCTGCGGGTGAAGCTGAGCAGCTGCCCGAGGAAGGGCGCCGCCTCCAGGCCCAGGTGCTCGCTGCGGATCGTGGGGTCGACGTTCGCGTGCAGGTTGTAGAGCTCGAGGCCGTCGGGCTCGACCCGGCGGAGCCAGTCGAGGTCCTTGTCCTCGGTGTGCGCCGCCCAGAGCAGACCGCCGGCGTCGCGGAGCCCCGCGATGACCTCGGCGGTGGAGCCCTCGTAGCCGTCGGCGAGAGGATCGACGTCCGGGTGGCGGTCCAGGGCGAGGGGCATGAGCTCGTTCTCGCTCCCGAAGGTGAGCACGACCTCGTGGCCATCGTCGCAGGTCAGCCGGCTGGCCACCGTGGCGGCGCCCTCGGTCATCGCTTCGGCGCCGAAGGGCTCGCCGACCCACAGGGCCTCGGGCACGGCGACCTCGTCGACGTGGGGGACGTGGTCGGTGAGGAAGATGGTGTCGATGCGAAGCGCGCAGGCGGCGGCGCGGAAGTGCTCCAGGCAGGTGGCGTCGGCGAGCTCACCGTCGACCCAGCCCTCGCCGTCGCAGGCGTCGTGGCTCAGCGGCGAGTGCACGTGCACGATGGCCCGCGCCAGCGAGCGACCGCGGCGGTCGCCGAGGGTGTCGGTACCTACGAAGGTGCCCGGCCACTCGGGCACCGGCCCGAGGTCCGGGCGGCTGGCGTCGATGCCGGCGTCGGTGGGCTCGGAATCGTCGTCACCGCAGGCGAAAAGGAAGACGAGGGCGCCGAGCACCCCGATCATGGGACGGGCTCGCATGGCTTGCATCTTAGTGCGAGATGCCCCCGAAAAGTAGGGGCGTGGGCATCGGGGCCCGTCCCCGTCGAATTTTCAGGGGACGAGGCAGAAGCCGCGGCGGAGGATGTCGACGCCACCGCGGCGGTCGCGCATGACGACGACGAGCTTCACGGTGCGGCCCTCGTCGGGGAGCCGGTCGTCGGGGTCGGGCTCGGCGAGGTACTCGACCATGGGCTCGGGGGTGCCGTCGTCGACGAAGGTGAAGCGGCGGTTCAGCGTGCCCTCGGTGACGAAGAGGCTGTTCTGCAGCTCTTCGACCAGCTCTTCGTCGAGGATCGGATCGACGTAGCTCTCGCGGCTGTCCGGCGCGGGCGAGATGGTGATCTGCGCCTCCTCGTCCAGGCTGACCTCCGGCAGGCTGCCGCCCGCGCAGGCCACGCGCGCCTCGGGCGGCTCTTCCGTCAGCGCCTCGCCCCGGAGCGTGAGCGCCATGAGCCCCGGGCGCAGATTGCGCAGCTCCGGCCGCTGCTCGACGGTGATGGTCGCCGAGATGATCTCGCCGGTGCCCTCGTCACCCCGACAGGCCCGCAGGTTCTCGGTGCCCTCCATCGGATCGAGGTCGGTCGCGACCACGCCACCCATGCAGATCGATCCCAGCAGGACGATCTGCTCGGCCGCGTAGTCGTCGGGCACGGCGATCTCGAAGGTCGGCTGCCCGTCCTGCGGTTCCACCTGGCTGAAGATCTCGAAGGGGGCCGCCCCACAGATGGGCACGCCGAACGCCTGGTCGGAGGGCGCGCAGGCGATGAAGAGCCAGGTGGTCGGCTCCACCGTCTCGGGGGCGATCGTCTGCCAGACGATGCGCACGGTCTCACCGGGTCGCGGCGTCGTGCGGGCGTCGTCGTCCACCACGGTCGTGATGGCGCCGACGACCCGCTGGCGCTTCAGCAGGTAGCCCGGGTCCGGACTCTCGCCGCAGGCGGTGAGGAGCAGCAGACCGAGGACGAAGGCGACGCCTCTCACAGCTCACCCCGGATGCCGAGCGCGGGGATGATGGGCAGGCCCGTCAGCTTCGTCGACTCGCGGTAGTCGTTGCTGTAGATGAGCCCCTCCTGGTTCTGCTGGTTGTAGACGTTCCGGATGTCCAGGAAGAGCGCGAGCATCCAGGACTCGAACTTCCACTTCTTCTCCACCCGCAGGTCCACCCGATGGTAGAGCGGGTTCCGCACGCTGTTGTTCTCGCCGTAGAGCGGGAAGTAGGTGTCGCGGTCGGCGTTGTAGATGCCCGCCACGACCGGCGTGTAGGGGTTGCCGCTGATGATGCGGACCGCGGCCCCGACCTCCCAGTTCCGCGGCAGCCGGTAGCTGAGCGCGAGGGTGAAGATGTGGGTCTGGTCGAAGTCGAAGAGGCGCCAGTCCTCGTTCGCGTCCGGGTCGTCCTTTCGCTCGCTGCGCATCAGCGTGTAGCTGAGCTGCGCGAAGAGGGGCAGCTCGCGACGCGGCTGGAGCCGTAGGCTGAGCTCCATGCCGTAGATGCGTCCGATGCCTCCGTTGATGAAGCGCGGCGGCACGCCGTTCTCGGTACCCACGACCCGGTCCCAGAGGTACTTGTAGAAGCCCTCGACCCCCGCCTCGAGGCCCAAGTCCTCGTTCTCGTAGTCGACGCCGAGGCCGGTGTGCACCGAGTGGATCCAGTCGAGGCTCGGATTGCCGATCACCTTCGCGGACTCCTGGAACTCCGGCGGCTGGCTGTAGAGACCGAGGCCGGTCTTCAGCCGGAAGCCGCCGCCGACATCGAGGAACCCGCTGAAGCGCGGGTCCACGTTCCAGCGGCTGATGGTGGAGTCGTAGTCGGCGCGCAGGCCCAGGACGATCCGGGTCGGCGCCAGGTCGAAGGCGCTCTCCAGATAGAGCCCCGGGCGGTTGGCCACCCCCTCGAAGGAGAGCGGCTCGAGGGTGTCGTCGAGCTCGGTCGCGCAATTGCCACCCTCGCCCTGGCACGGCGCGGGGCCCGTGTAGTCGAGGGTGAAGGGCGAGAAGTAGGCGTCGAGACCGGCGATGAGCCGAACGCTATCCGTCGGCCGGGTCGTGTACTCCATCCGCGTGTAGACCTGCTGGGAGAGCAGGTCGAAGTCGATCAGATCGCCGAGGGCGAACTTCAGCCGCACCGGTCCGTACTGGACGTCGACGTCGATGTCGCTCTTGGCGTCGATCTGCCGGCTCCAGTTCAGGTGGAAGAAGTTGAAGCGTGTCGAGAGGTCGACCTGGCCGCGCACGTCCGGGTCTTCGCCGATGGCGTCGCCCGCGAAGATCTCGAAGCGGTCGGTGGACCCGTAGGCCAACAGGCGGATGCGGTCCTTGTCCGTCGGCCGCCACGTCGCGAAGGCCTGCCAGTCGTAGTAGACCGGCAGCTGGGTGACCCCGATGTCGAGGTCCTCGGGGATGACGTTGTCGAAGACGACGTCGATCATGCTCCGGCGGATGCCGAAGGCGCCGGAGGCGTTCTCGCCGAGCGGGAATTCCGCGAGCAGCCCGACGTCGATGACGCTCAGCTCGAGGACGCCGCGGAGCCCGTCGCCGCGCGGGTCGCGGGTCTCCACCTCGAGCACGCCGCCCATCTTCCGCCCGTAGCGAACGGAGAAGTTGCCCGGATAGAAGTCCACCCGCTCGAGGAGCCGGGACTGGATGAAGCTGGTGAGGCCGCCGAAGTGATAGAGGAGCGGGATCGGGATCCCCTCCAGGAAGGCCTGGCTGTCGCCCGGAGCCGCGCCGCGGACGATCAGGGCGCCACTACCGAAGGCCGGTCGCGCCACGCCGGGGAGGATCTCCACGGCGCGCAACGCATCGCCCCGCGTGCCCGGGATCGTCGTGAGCTGCTCCCGGCCGATGGAGCGCCGGGTGACCTCCCGGGGCGGCGCCTCGACCACCGCCGTCGCGCCGAAGGTCAGCTCGTCGTCCTCCTCCTCGGCCACCTGCGAGCGGAGCCGATAGGTGACGTCCGTGACCTCGCCGGCGCCGATGGTCTCCGTCTGCGTCTGGTCGCCGTACTCGGCGCCGAGGATGCGCACCTGGTAGCTACCGGGCGGGAGATCGTCGACGCGGAAGGAGCCGTCCTCGGCCGCCACGGTCCGGCGAGCGATGGACTGGTCCTCGTTGGTGACGACGAGCTCCGCGCCACCGACCGGCTCGTCGTCCTCGACGGTGAGCACGCGTCCCTCGAGGCGACCGGGGCGCTCGGCCTCTTCTTCCGGCGGCAGCTCCTCTTCCGGCTCCGGCTCGTCGAGAGTGAACTCGTAGCGGTAGCGGATGCGCACCGGCGTCGGCGTGCCGTCGACGGTCGCGGGGCGGAAGCGAAAGCGGCGCACGGCCTCGAGGGCGGCCTCGTCGAAGCCGTGGCCCTGGGGCTCGACCACGCTCGCATCGGTGACCGAGCCGTCGACGGCGATGGTGATCTGCAGCTCGACCGACGCCTCGAGCCCCGCCTCCTGGGCTTCGGGCGGGTAGGTGGCCTCGACGAACTCCTCCAATCGCGGAGGGACCACCACCGGTTGACGCTGCTCTTCGTCGCCATCCTCGGCGTCCTGAGCGGCCGCGTGCGACGGGAGAACCGCGCTCGCCGCGGCGAGCATCAGAGCCAAGACGAGGGCCGAGTCCCGCATCGCGCGGCAGCATAGGGTCAACCTCGCTGGCGCGCCCGTCGAAACTCGGCCCTCACTCATCGGCCGCTATCGGATATCGCTCGCTGGCTCAGGGAGAGGGCTCGACGCAGGTCCCCGAGCCGCCACCGAACTGACACACGTAGGGAAGCGCGCACTCGGCGGCGAAACCGCCGCAGCAGCTCTCGCCGAGCCCGCCGCAGCTGGTGCACACGCCGCCGCCACAGACGGCGAAGGGCGCGCTGCAGCCGATGCCGGAGCCGCAGCAGGGACCGCCGATGCGACCGCAGGCGCCGTCCTGACAACCACCGGCCACGCAGCTGCCCTCGTCCGTGCCGCAGCTCTCGGTCTCACCGACGCACTGACCGTCGACGCAGCAGCCGCCGTCGTTGCAGGCCTGGCCCTCGCAGCATGCTTCGCCCGGGTCGCCGCAGGNNCCCTCGCACTTCGAGCCCGCCTCGGTACAGAAGCGACCGAAGTCGCTGCGGCAGCAATTGTCACCGATGGTGCCGCAGCCGCCACCGCCGCCGGTGACGCACTCGCTGTCCATGCAGGTCAGGGTGGTGCCACCGCCAGTGGTGAAACAGGTGCTTCCCGCCGCGGCACACGTGCCATTGAGGCAGCAGCCGCCGGCGTCGCAGCTGTTGTCGCCGCAGCAGGGCTGGCCGTCGCCGCCGCAGGCGCCGATGGTGCCGTTGCTGCAGACCTCGCCGCTGGTCGAGGTGTCGTAGCCGCTCGCGACGCAGGTGGTGCCGTCGCAGCAGCCGCCGCCCTCANNACGCAGGAGTCGCTGGCGGGATCGCAGCAGCCGTCGGTGCAGGTGTCCCCCGCGCAGCACGCCTCGCCCGGACCACCGCAGGTGACGCAGACGTTGGAGCCGCCGCAGGCGAAGCCGGCATCGCAGCTGTCGCCCGCGCAGCACACCTCGCCCGCGCCGCCGCAGGCCGCGCAGACCCCGGCCGCGCCGCAGCCGAGCCCCGAGTCGCAGCTNNCGCCACAGGCCACGCAGCTGCCGCCCGCGCCACAGACGAGGCCGCCCGCCGTGCACTCGCCGCCGGGGCAGCAGGCTTCGCCGGCGCCACCGCAGCCACCGCAGCTACCCGCGCTGCAGGTCACGTCGGTCGCGCAATCGCCGCCGTCGGCGACGCAGCCGCCGCCGACGCAGCAGCCGCCGCCATCGCAGGTGCCGCGGTCGCAGCAGGCTTCGCCGGCGCCGCCGCAGGCCACGCAGGTGTCGCCCGAGCAGACGTTGCCGCTGTCGCAGGCGTCGCCCGCGCAGCAGACCTCGCCGCCGCCGCCACAGGCCACGCAGCTGCCGCCCGCGCAGAGGCCCTCGTCGCAGAGGCCGCCCTCACAGCAGTCCTGACCGATGGTGCCGCAGGTCGGCTCCGCTGCGCAGGTGCCGCCGACACAGACGCCGGCGCTGCACTCGTCCCCGGGACAGCAGGACAGGCCGATGAGGCCACAGTCGACCGCTTCGGTCTCGCAGGTCCCGGCCGCGGTGCAGACGAGATCCATCGCCAGGCAGGTGTCGCCCTCGCAGCAGGGCTCGCCCTCGTTGCCGCAGCTCATCGTCTCCGCCTCGCAGAGGCCGTCGGCGTTGCAGACGGCGCCCGCGCCGGTGCAGTCGGTGCCATCGCAGCAGGGCTCGCCGATGAAGCCGCAGGAGGTGGGATCGATGCAGGTGCCGGCCTCGCAGCTGAGCCCGGCCTCGCAGAGGTCCCCTTCGCAGCAGTCGGCGCCACGCGCGCCGCAGGTCGGCATGACGGCCGCGTCGGCGCCGTCCTCACCGCCGTCGTCGTCCACCACCGTGGACTCGCCACAACCGAAGGCGACACTCGCCACCAGGAGAAGCAACCAAACTGCGCGTCGCATACCGAACCTCCGTTTCGGGCGGACCTTGCCATTCAGCGGCGATTTTTTCCGCGATGGTTCGCACACGATGAGCGGAATTCGTGCGTGACCGCTGGTTTTCGTGCACCCGGGACGGAACTCGGCGGTGGCGCTGAAGCCGACGTGCTACGCCGGCGGGGTGAGCGCCATGCGGTCCGAGCTCCTGGCCTGGTACGACCGGCACGGTCGGTCGCTCCCGTGGCGGTCGACCTCCGACCCCTACGCGATCTGGGTCAGCGAGGTGATGTGTCAGCAGACTCGGGTCGACACGGCGATCCCCTACTACCACCGCTTCCTCGAGCGCTTCCCCACGCCCCACGCGCTGGCGGCGGCGAGCGAGGACGAGGTGCTCGCCGCGTGGAGTGGGCTCGGCTACTACCGGCGGGCACGCATGCTCCACGCCGGCGTGAAAGAGCTGGTGGAGCGCTATGGCGGCGAGCTACCCGAGGACCCGGAGGCCCGGCTCGGTCTCCCCGGCGTGGGCCGCTACACCGCCGGCGCGCTCGCCTCGATCGCCTTCGACCGGCCGGAGCCGATCGTGGACGGCAACGTCGCCCGGGTGCTCAGCCGGGTCTTCCGCATCGAGACGATGCTGGGCAAGGCGGTGACCGAGCGCGCCCTCTGGGGCCACGCGGAGTCGCTGGTGCGGGGGCCGCGGCCGGGCGACTTCAACCAAGCGCTGATGGAGCTCGGCGCTCTGATCTGCACCCCCAAGGCGCCCCGCTGCGGCGAGTGCCCCTGGCAAGGCGATTGCGCCGCCCGGGAGGCGGGGATCGAGGAGTCGCTGCCGGTGCCCCGGAAGAAGAAGAAGCCGCGGCCGATGAGCTTCACCGCGGTCGTCGCCACCCGCGGCCGGGGCGCGAGCCGCGAGGTCTTCCTCTCCAAGCGCGCGGAGGGCGAGCTCTTCGCTGGCCTCTGGATGGTGCCGATGGTCGAGTCGCCGCCGGCGCAGCTCGAGCTCGGCGAGGGCGACGCACGGAGCGCGACCGACGAGGCCCGCCGCTGCCTGCGCGAGCACGCGCTGAGCGCGAGCCTCGGCGACCGCTGCGGCACGGTGACCCATGTGCTCTCGCACCGGCGCTACACGGTGCAGGTCTTCCGGGCCACCGGCGCCAAGGGCGAGGGTGCCCGCGCCCACCGGGTGGACGCGCTCGGCGAGCTGGGCGTCGCCCGCCTCACCGACAAGATCGTCGACGCTGCCCTCCGCGAACGCTAGTCGTCGTCGTCGTCGTCTTCTTCGCGCGGGAGGACGATGCGGAAGGTCGAGCCCTTGCCCACCTCGGTCTCGAGGGAGAGCTCGCCGCCGACGCGCTCGACCATGTTCCGGGCGATGGAGAGCCCGAGGCCGGTGCCGGCCTCCTGCGGGGACCGGCCCCCCTCGACGCGGAAGAAGCGCTCGAAGATCCGCTCCTTCACCTCCGGCGCGATGCCCGGGCCCTGGTCCTGGACGTCGATGGTCACCTGGTCTTCGCGGCTCTGCAGTCGGATGGTGACCGTCGAGCCCTCCGGTGAGTACTTGATCGCGTTCTCGATCAGGTTGATGAGCGCGTGGTCCAGCGCCCGCGGGCTCACATCGAGCACCACCTTCTCCGCCGGCAGCTCGAAGACCAGCTCGATCGCCTTGGCGTGGGCCGCGCCCTCGAGGCTCCCGGCGCTCTCGCGAACCATGGCCCGCAGGTCGGTGCTGACCGTGTCGAAGCTGTGCTGGAGCGATTCGGCCTGGGCGAGGGTGGTCAGATCCTCGGCCAAGCGCTGCAGCCGCAGGGCGTGGCGATGGATCGCGGTGAGGAAGCGGAGCGCGGTCGGTCGATCGTCGAGCGCGCCATCGCGGAGGGTCTCGGCGAAGCCTCGGATGGCGGTGAGCGGCGTGCGCAGCTCGTGGGTGGCGTTGGCGACGAAGTCGCGGCGCACGCTCTCGAGCCGCCGCAGGTGCGTCAGATCCACCAGCACGGCGACCGCGCCGGGCCTTTGCTCGGCGCCGCCGAGCGGGTGCGCCGCCACCAGGATCCGGCGCTCGTCCAGGCTCAGCTCGGCCGGCTCGACCGTCCCGCCGCTCCGCGCCGCATCGAGCAGCTCCCGCAGCTCGCCGTTGCGGACCAGCGTCGACACCGGCTGGCGCGCGACGCGTTCCGGGAGTCCGAGCATCTCCCGCGCCGTGTGGTTCGCGCGCACGAAGCGCCCGTCGGGCCCGACCTGAAGGATCCCTTCCCCTACGCTGTCGATCAGGTACGCCAGCTCGTCGCGCTCCCGGATCAGCGGCGCCAGCTCCCGGCGGTGCTCATCCAGGAGCCGCGCGAGCGCCGCCGCCAGCGCGTCGACCTCGGAGATCCACGAGCCGGGCGGCGTTCCGCCGCCCGGCCCGAACGCCGCGCGCAGCTCGGCGATCGGACGCCGTGCGAAGTCCCCGATCCACAGGCTGACCGGCACCACGAGGAGGAGGGAAGCCAGCGCCGCGACAAGGATGGCTCCGCGCAGCGCCTCGGCGGCGGCACGGAGCTGATCCGGCGGGACCGCATCCCCGAGCGCGGCCTCGACCGCGACCGGGCCCACGCTGTACGCCACGGCCGCCGCGAGTGCGGCGGCCGCCATCCCGCACAGCAGGAAGAGGGTGCGAAGCCGCAGCGACCTTCGCATCAATGCCCTTCGTCCCGACCCTTGAAACGGTAGCCGAAGCCGCGGACCGTCTCGATGAGGTGCCCCGCAGCGCCCAACTTACTCCTGAGCCGCTGCACGTGCATGTCCACGGTGCGCGTTTCGATCCGCACGTGGATGTCCCAGGCCGCCGTGAGGAGCTGCTGTCGGCTCTGGACCCGGCCGCGCCGCTCCATCAGCGACACGAGCAGCCGGTACTCGGTCGGCGTGAGCTGGACCTCGCCGCCGTGGACCAGCACCCGCATCGCGTTCAGGTCCACCGAGATCGGCCCGCCGCGCACCATGCGGCTCGCGCCGGCCACCGGCGGCGACTGCGCGCGCCGCAGCACCGCAGCCACGCGCAGCACCAGCTCCCGCGGGCTGAACGGCTTGGTCACGTAGTCGTCGGCGCCCAGCTCCAGCCCCACGATCCGGTCGGTCTCCTCGCGCCGCGCCGTCAGCATCACGACCGGCACGTCCGACAGCTCCGGCCGGCGGCGGATCTCTCCCAGGATGTCCAGCCCCGAGAAGCCGGGCAGCATCACGTCGAGGATGACCAGGTCCGGCCGCTCCTCGGCCACCGCCTCCAGGGCTTCGGGTCCCCCGCCGCTCGTGCGGACCCGGTAGCCCTCCTTCGTGAGGTGGTAGGCGACGAGGGCGGCGATGTCACGCTCGTCCTCGACCACCAGGATCCGTGCCGGCATGCTCTTCGTCGCTGTCGCGCTCATGCGGGCTTGCTACCCCTTCCGGCGGCCGGACGCTCCCTCCGGCCACCCCGGTGCCGTGGACGAGCCGGTGCGCTTCACCCGCGTCCAGGAGTACCGCTGCCGGATCGAGGCGGCGTCAAGCACGCGTAACGATCCGATCACGCCGCGGCGCCCCCCGTGCGCAGCGCCTCCGCGAAGTCGTCCGGGAGCTCGCTCCGGTGGATCGCCGCCATCGCACGCTCCACGTCGTACTCCACCCGGATGAGCTCGACGGCGACGCCCTCGCCGTCGAATCATCGTTCCCACACACCTCCCTCCGCGACGCCGCCACGGCCACCCTCCGCCAGGCCGCCGTGCCCGCGCCGACTCACACGCCGCCCGATCGCGCCGCCGGCTTTCGCGCCCGGACGAACGCCGCCATGATCCGCCCGTCCACCGCATCGGCGACCGCCTCCACCTCCAGCCCCGCCTCCTCCAGGAAGACCCTCGCGTCCTCCGCCCGATACACCCGCGTCGGCTCGATCTCCACCGCCTCGAAGCCCAGCTCCTCGAGGTACTCGCGGAACTCGGCCTCTTCCAGCGCGCCCGCGATGCAGCCCACCCACAACTCCATGCTCCGGCGCACATCGGCCGGCACGTCGCCGCGCACCACGATGTCCGAGACCGCGAACCGGCCGCCCGGCTTCAGCACGCGGAACGCCTCCGACAGCACCCGCCGCTTGTCCGCCGACAGGTTGATCACGCAGTTCGAGATGATCACGTCGACCGAGCCGTCGGGCAGCGGGATGTCCTCGATGTCGCCCTTCAGGAACTCCACGTTCTCGACCCCCGCCTCCCGCCGGTTCCGCCGCGCCAGCTCCAGCATCTCGTCCGTCATGTCCAGCCCGTACGCCTTCCCCGTCGGGCCGACCCGCCGCGCCGACAGCAGCACGTCGATCCCGCCGCCCGAGCCCAGGTCCAGCACCACCTCGCCCGGATTCAGCTCCGCCAGCGCCGTCGGGTTGCCACACCCCAGCGAGGCCAGCACCGCCTGCTCCGGCAGCACCGAGGTCTCGTCCGCGCCGTAGAGATTCGACGTGATCGGGTCGCACTCGCCGTTCGCCGGCGCCGCTCCGCAGCACCCGCTCGGCTGCCCCGATACCACGCGCAACGCCGCCTTCCCGTACTTCTCCCGCACCACCGACTTGATCCCTTCCCCGTCCATCATTCACCTCTCATCAAGATGGTTTGATACGTCCGCGCGGGAAGACCCCGCCCGCCGCCCCACGCGGGCTACCCGCAGCACGAGCCCAGGCAGCCGGCGGCGTCGTGCGCGGGCGCCTCGAGCACGGCCAGGTGCTCGCGTAGCTCCTCGAGCGCCTCCGGCGCCAGCGAGTAGTAGACCCAGCGCCCGTCCCGCCGGTCGGTCACCAACTCCGCCTCCTTGAGCGTCTTGAGGTGAAAGGAGAGGAGCGACTGCTTCAGCTCCAGCGCCGCGGTCAACTCGCACACGCAGCGCTCCCCACCGCGCAACAGCTCGAGGATCGACAGCCGCTTCTCGTCGGCCAGCGCGCGGAAGCGGCGCGCCAGCGTCTCGGCCCGATTTCGGAGATCGAGTGCCGTGGTCATGGGGCGAACATACATCAATAGAGCTTGATGCGTCAAGGCCCGGGCGGGCCGGCGGAACTGCCCGACCCGCGCCGCGGTGCTCAGCCATGCGGCTGCCTGAGGGGGCCGCTCCATGCGACCTCCAGCGTCAGTTCTGCGCGAAGGTCGTCCAGCCGGCGTACCAGGGGCCATCGCCGGCGCCCACCGCACCGATGAAGGTGGCTGTGGTGTCGAAGAAGCCGTCGTCCGGCGGGGTCGCGGCGCCGGAGAGCGCGGCGGCGCCGGCGGTCGGGCGGAAGTCCGGCGCGGCCCAGTCGAACGGATCGGCCAGACCCGGGTCCGTGTCGGTGATGCCCCACGCGGGCAGGCCGGTGCAGGTGGTCTCGTCATCGGCGTCGCCGTCGAGCAGCGCGTCGGCGGCGTGGAAGATCGAGTTCGCGATCACGAGATCGCCGGCGGCACAGTGTGCGTACGTCTCGGCGTTGTCGATGTCGAGGCCGGTCTCGAAGCCGAGCACGATGAAGTTGTACAGCATGCCGGCCGTGCCGCGGCGGTGGATCATGCCGCGGGTGCTCTCGCCGGCCGTGCCCGTGCCGGACGCCTTGCCGACGAGCGTGACGTTGTAGAGCGTCGGGCTGGTCAGCGGCGTGGCGGCGTAGTTCTCCTCGTTGCCGTCGACCTCGAAGCCGTTGTCGGCGTCGTCCGGATCCTGGAGCGCGATCCAGAACTGGCCCTTGCCGCTCCAGCCGGTCGAGTAGTCGAACGAGTCGTCGGACGCGCCGGTCACGACCGCGTGCTTGACGTTGACCGTGCCACCGAAGAACTCGATGCCGTCGTCCGAGCCCATGTGCGACTGCACGTAGTCGATCGTGGTGCCGCTGCCGACGCCGTTCAGCGTGAGGCCGTTCAGCTCGTTGCCGAAGCTGACCTCGTAGCCGGCGAACTCGATGCGGACGTACTTGAGCACGCCGCTGTCGTCGTCCGGCACGTTGCCGCCGTAGGGGCCCGAAGAACCTTCGCCGACGCACTGGTCTGCCGGGAAGTTGCAGTCGGACATGCCATTGATGACCACGCCGCCCCAGTCGCCGCGGCTGCGCGAGCCGGCCGGCTTTTCGCTGGTGAAGATGATCGGCGCGTCGGCGGTGCCCTCGGCGATCAGCTTGCCGCCGCGGCGTACGATCAGCGCCGACGGCGCGATCTGCGTGCTGCCGAGGATCAGCGTGCCAGGCTCGATCGTCAACGTGGCGAGCGAGTCGACCGTGACGATGCCCTCGAGGGTGTAGACCGTGTCCGCGGAGAGCGTGCGCTCGGCGCTGATCGTGCCGCTGATGTCGGCGACCGGGTTGCCGGTCGTGACCTCGGTCGGATCGCTCGTGGCGGTCTCCGCACCGCGGACCGACTTCACGCGGTAGTAGTAGGTGAGCCCGGGCTCGACGTCGGCATCGGTGTAGCTCGTCGCCGTGACGCCGGCCGCGAGCTCGGTGAACCCACCGGCCGCGCCGGCGATGTCCCGCTCGATCGTGTACGAGTCGGCGCCGCCGACGGCGCTCCAGCTCACGGTCACGCCGCCGGCGGTCTCCGCCGCCGTCACGCCGGAGGGCGCCAGCAGCGGATCGGGCTGCACGGGGTCGTCCTGGCACGCGGCCAGGCCGAACCCGACGACGGCGGCCAGCGCCGGCCGCATCCACTTCTCACTGAATTTCATCACGGGCCTCCTTGGGGGTGGTGTGGTGCTCGTACCGGGGAGATCGGTCGTCTCCGGGTCCGCAGCCGCAGCATCGGTCAGTTCCCGCCCGGGCTCCAGGAAGTCGAGAGGGAGAGGGTCCGCCCGGTGCGGTACTGGCGGACCACGTCGCCGCCCTGGGTGAACCGGACCTCGTTCCCCAGGAGGCGGTTCGCGGCCAGCTTGACCGAGAAGCCCTGCGGCAACGGCTGCTCGATCACGATGTCCAGCTGGTCCCGCGCGTCCTCGTAGATGTCCGGCAGCGACGCGCTGCCGACGGCGTCGATGCGCCGGCCGAAGCGGTTGTAGAACACGGTCGCGCGGGTCCCGAGCGTGGCCTGCGCGTACGACAGGCCGACGTTGACCACGTACGGCGACTGGCCCTGAAGCGCGCGGTCGCGGCCCGGCAGCGTGGTGTTCTGCCGCTGGCCGGCGTCGGAGTAGCGCACCGGGCCGCCGGTCGCGACCGAGGACTCGACCAGCGTGACGTTGGTGTTGACCGAGAGCGCCTCGAGCCCGTGGGCCAGGAAGCCGAGCGTCGAGCGAAGCTCGATCTCGACGCCGCGATGGGTGGCCTCGCCGGCGTTGACCCACGTCTTCTTCAGCTCGGTGCTGGGCAGGACCAGCACCTCGATCGGGTCGTCGAACCGCTTGTAGAAGCCGCTCACGGCGACGAGGGCGCCGGGCCGCGGGACCCACTCCCAGCGCAGGTCGTAGTTCCGGATCCGCGAGCGCTCGAGCAGCGTGTTGCCGAGGACCAGGAAGCCGCCGGCGTAATCGGCGAAGGCGAACGGCGCGAGCTCGCGAAGCTGCGGCCGCGCCAGCGTGCGGGAGACGCCCGCCCGCAGGTTCATCTCATCCGTGATCGAGAGGGTCAGATTGAACCCCGGCAGCACGTCGGTCGCGTCGAGCCGGGCGCCCTCGAGCGCTTCGAGGCCCGGGTCGAACGGGTCGCGCGGCGTGACCGTCTGCTCCGCCTTCTCGATCCGGGCGCCGCCGACCAACCGCAGCCGCGGCAGGACCTCGGCGTCGGCCATCAGGTACGCCGCCAGGATGCGGTGCTCCGCGTCGTAGTTGTCGGTGCGGAACGTGGCGTCCTGGATCTGGAAGCCGTCCGGCCCGATCGTCTCGGCCGTGAGCATGGCGTCCGGCGCGCGCTCACGCACGGACTCCGGGATCGCGCCTGCCGGGACGAAGCGGAGCCGGCGCGTGTAGGTCTCACGCTTGCGCAGGTCGGCGCTCGCGCCGAACGAGACCGAGGCCGGCAGCGAACGGAAACCGAATGGGACCCGGAGGTCGAGACCGCCGGAGACGCCGCGCTCGTCCATGTCCTGGTGGAACAGGCTCGCGCTCTGGATGAAGTTCTCCCAGAGGAAGCGACCGTCGGCCACCTCGCGGTAGAGCATCTCGCGGGTGTTCGGCTCGAAGCGCTCGGCCTTCGAGTAGGCGGCGCGCCACTTCAGCCCCGTGCCCCCGAGCGCTTCGACCCTGTGCTCGCCCGCGAGCTGCGAGCCGATCAGCGACTGCGACAGGTAGCGCAGCCGCATGTTGCGCTGGTCGGTGTTCGAGTCGAGGTTGAAGCCCTCGAACGTCCGCGCCTCGTCGTCGGTCAGGCGGCTGAGTATCGTGTTGAGCGAGACGCGGCCGGTGGTGCCGATGCGGTAGCCCAGGTCGAGCAGTCCGCCGAGGGCGACGGAGTGGGTCGAGACCCGGCCGAGATAGTCGACCTCCGGCTCGGCCGCGCCGGCGCTCGACAGCACGCGCTCGATCTGGCCGTCGCGATGCGAGTAGCTGTTCGATTGCGTGATGGATCCGAGGAAGCTGAACAACCGGTCGCCGACCTCGATCTCGTCGCCGAACGTGAAGCCGAAGCCGTGATTGAGAGGCAGCTTCTCCGCGGCCGGCCCCCAGGCGCCGGCGAAGGCCTCGCCGACTCGCTCGAGGTCACCGGACGAGAGGCCGTTCAGCGGGCTGTCCTCCGGCAACGCGACCGGCAGGTCGCGCGTGCCGTCGTCGAAGCCGAAGTAGTCGAGCCCGCCGCCGGCGTAGCCCAGCCCGTCGGCGAAGCTGGTCGTGCTGTTGTACGCGACCGACGCGCCGACCTTGAAGAGCCGCAGGCCGGAGAAGTCGCGGGTGTTGATCTGCACCAGGCCGCCGGCGTGATCGCCCGGCTGGTCGGGTGAGTAGGTCTTGGCGGTGACCACGCTCTCCAGCAGGCTCGAGGGCACGATGTCGAGCGGCACGACCTTCCTGTCCGGCTCGGGCGACGGGAGCGGCGCGCCGTTCAGCGTGGTGTTGCCGTAGCGCTCGCCCAGTCCGCGGACGTACACGTACTTGCCGTCCACGACCGACACGCCCGGCACGCGCTTGAGTGCGGCGGCGGCATCGCCGTCGGGCGATCCGGCGATCTGCTCGGAGCCGATCGCATCCACCACGACGGGCGCCCGCATGCGGTCGGCAAGGAGGGCGGCGTTGCTGCCCCGCTCGCGCGTGGCGGTGACGGTGATCGCCTCGAACGGGATGGCCTGCGGCGTCAGGGTGATGTCGAGCGTGACCGGCACGCCGTCGACCTTGACGCCCGTGATGGTCTTGGTGGCGTAGCCTACGTACTGGACCACGAGGGTGTGCGTGCCCGGCGGGACTCCGGTCAGCACGTAGCGGCCGTCCAGGTCCGTGAGCACGCCGGTGTTCGCTTCGGGGATGTATACCTGCGCGTTGACCAGCGGCTCGGCGTCGTGGGTGCCGATCACGCGGCCGGAGACGCGCCCGTGCGGCCGCTGCGCCTCGGCGGGCGCGCCGAAGCCGAGCACGAGTGCGCCGAGAAGCGTCAGCGCCGACCGTGCGTGAGTGCGGACTCCGGCGGAAGGCTCGCCGGTGCGGAGTTCCGACCCCATACTTCCACCTCCTGACTCCTGGCGGATACCGGTGTTCACCGACCTGCTCGCATCATCGTGTGGGCAAGCTACCGGCGGTGTGTCACACGAACAGGTCCCGAGTGTCGCGGCCCGGTAACGGCCGGGCCACGGCGATGTCGCGGGCCCTGGAGATGTCGCCGGCCCTGGAAAGGAGAGGATCCGGGGCGTGCGGGCGCGTAGCATGGCTCGGGCGCGTGAGCGAGATCGCGGGCGGTGCTTCCGCGACGGGGAACCGACCGGTCGTCCGGAGCCGGCGGAGGATCGAATGGACGGAGGCGCGGGACGAATGCGGGTGACGCTGGGTGAGCTGTCGCGGACGTTCCTGCGGCTGTCGCTCCTGGGCTTCGGGGGCCCGAACGCGCACCTGGCGCTGATGCTGGACGAGGTCGTGGAGCGGCGCGGGTGGATCACGCGCGAGCATTTCCTCCAGCTCCTGGGCGTGACCAACCTGTTGCCGGGCCCGAACTCCAGCGAGGTCGCGATCCACATCGGGTACACGCAGCGAGGGTGGCGCGGCGCGCTGGCGACGGGGCTGAGCTTCGTGGCCCCGACGTTCGTGCTGGTGGTCGTGCTCTCGGCGCTGTACTTCCGTTACGGCGCGCTCCCGGCGGTGGAAGGGCTGTTCTGGGGGCTGAAGCCGGCGATCCTGGCGGTGGTGCTGGGGGCGGGGTGGAAGCTCGGACGCGCGGCGGTGACGGACGCGCTCCTGGCTGCGCTGGCGGCCGGCGGCGTCGCGGTCGCGCTGTTCCTCGACGGCTGGGAGGTGGCCGCGATGGCCGCGGGCGGCGCGCGGTCGGCTGGCTGCGCTACCGGGGCGGCTCGCCGCCACCCCCCGCGTTCGGCGCCGCGGACGGACACGCCGGCCCATCGGACGGGTCCGACGGCCCTCCCGGCCGGAGCGCACACCGCCCGGCCGGGGGCGACGCGGCCGGGCCCACCTCGTCGCGGCGCTCCGCCCTCGCGCCGGCCGCGGCGCCCCTCCTCCTGGCCGCGCCGGCCGAGCTGGCGCGGATCTTCGCCGTCACGCTGGGGATCGGCGCCGTCCTGTTCGGCGGCGGCTACATGCTGGTCGCGTTGCTCGAGCCCTACGCGGTGACCACGTACGGCTGGGTGACCGCCGGGCAATTCCTGGATGGCGTGGCGCTGACGCAGGCGGTGCCGGGCCCGATCGTGACGCTGGTCGCCTTCGTCGGCTACGCGGCGGCCGGCGTGCCGGGCGCGGCCGTCGCGACCGCCGGCATCTACATCCCGTCGTTCGCCGCCGTGCTCGCGGTCGCGCCGCACCTCGAGCGCTGGCGGCGCGCGTCGGGGATCAAGGCGACGCTGCGCGGAGTAAATGCGGTGGTCGCCGGCGCCATCGTGGGCGCGGGGCTTTCGCTCGCGCCCCCCGCACTCCCGGACGCCGGCGCCGGCGTGGTCTTCCTCGCGGCGCTGGCCGCGACGCTGTTCTTCGGCGCACGCGCGATCTGGATCGTCTTCGGCGGCCTCGCCGTCGGCCTCGTCCGCCTGGGCCTGCCCGGGTGACCTAGCGTTTTCGGCGCTTCGCGCGTCCTTATACCAGAGCTCTATGGCAGAACCCGATGCACGACTGGTGGAGCGCGCCCGGGAAGGGGACACGGAAGCCTTCGAGGCGCTCGTTCGCCGCCACCTGCGCGCGGCCTACCTCGCCGCACTCGCCATCGTGGCCGAGCGGGCGGACGCCGAAGACGTCTGTCAGGATGCATTCATCACCGCGCTGGAACGCCTGGACGACTGCCGGAAGCCGGAACGCTTCGTCGCCTGGCTGCTGCGCATCGTGCGCAACCGCGCGCACAGCCACCGGCGGTACCTGGAGGTCCGGCGCGCGGCGCCGCTCAGGGACGACCTGCACGCCGGTGGCGGTGCCACGAGCCCGTCGCGGGCCGCGGAGCGCGCGGAGCTCCGGTCGGAGCTGGAGGAGAAGCTGAGCACGCTGCCCGAGGTCCAGCGCAAGGTACTGCTGCTGCACGACCTGGAAGGGTGGCGGCACAGGGAGATCGCGGAGCGGCTCGGACTGCCGGAGGGGACCGTGCGCGCGCATCTTTCCTACGCCCGGAAGGCGATGCGGGAACGCCTCGTCCACCATCGTATCGAGGAGAGCTGATGGACACCGAACGCGTCGACCTGTCGGCCCTGGATCCGGCCGCCGATCCGGATCGCTGGGAGCGGCTGATCCGCGCCATCATGGTGCGGGCGGCCCCCGAGCTGGCCCGCCGGGCCGCCGGCTACGACCCCTTCGAGCTGCTCGGTACCTGGGCGCGTCCCATGATCGCCGCGGCGGCCACGCTCGCCGTGGTCGCGCTGGCCTCGTTGATGCGGCCCCGCGGGCCCGTCGAGCTCCGGGCCAGCGCCAGCCTCGGCGTGGTCGAGGCGCTGCGTGTGCCCAGCCCCGCGGCGGACTGGCTGTCCGAGGACCGTTCGCCGACGGTCACCGACCTCGTCTCGGCACTGGAGACCGACCCACGATGAGCCCGACCACCACGTCCGCCCGCCGCGCGCGCCTGCTCGGCGCCACGCTCCTCGCGGCCGTCTTCGTGGGCGGCGCGTTCAGCGGCGCGGCGGTCGACCGCATGATCGCGTCCGGCGCCGGGGCGGCGCAACCGCCGGCCGAGCCGGACCGCAGGGAAGGCCGTGACGAGCACCGGGGCTACATCTTCGAGCAGCTCGACCTCGCGCCCGAGCAGCGGGCGAGGATCGACGCCGTGCTCGAGCACCGACGGGCGCAGATGGACACGTTCTGGATCGAGGCCCGGCCCCGGCTCCGCTCGATCGTGGACAGCGCCCGCGAGGACATCCGCGAGGTCCTGACGCCCGAGCAGCGCGCCGAGTACGACCGTCTCCGCGCCGAGCACGAGGCGGCCAAGGAGCGGGAGCGGGACGGACGGGACAGGGAGGGCGAGGGCCGATGATTCGCCTCCAGCGCGCATCGCGTCGGCCGGTCGCGGCGCTCTTCACGATCGTGGCGGCGATGCTGGCTCCGACCCCGGCGCGGGCACAGGACGAGCCTGCGCTCACGCTCGACCAGGCGGTCGAGGCCGCGCTCCGCCACAGCCCGCAGGTCGCGCAGGCGGTCGGCGCGGTGCGCAACGCCGAGTCGTCGGAGCGCGGCGCGTGGGGCGCGTACCTGCCGAGCCTCTCGCTCAGCTCGGGCGCCTCGCTCGCGAGCACCGAGCGGTTCAACCCGCAAACGAACACGACCGTCACCGGCTCGAACGACAGCTACAGCGCGGGCCTCTCGAGCCAGGTCACGCTCTTCACCGGCGGTCGGCGCGGCGCGGAGCTGGCCGGCGCGAGGGCGCGGACGGCGGCGGCCGACGCCTCTCTGATCGAGCAGCGCTTCGCCGTGACGCTCGCGGTCAAGCGCTCGTTCTTCGACGTGCTGCGGTCCGAGGACCTGATCCGCGTAGCCGAGGCGCGGGAACAGCGGGCGCAGGAGGGACTCGACGCCGCGACGCGGCGCGCGGAGGTCGGCTCGGGCACCCGCTCGGACGTGCTCCGGGCGAGCCTCGAGCTGACCAACGCGAGGCAGGCGCTGCTCCAGGCCAGGAACCAGCGGCGCACCGCCGCCTTCGCGCTCGGCCGGCTGGTCGGCGCCGACGGCGCGGTCGGTGCGCGGCAGCAGGCGCCACTCGAGCCGACGCCACTGCCGCTCGGCCGCGAGGAGTTGCTCGAGCTGGTGCTGGGCCAGGCGCCGGCCGTCCGCGCCGCCGACGCGGATGCCCGCGCCGCGGATGCGGGCGCACGCGCGGCGCGCACGCAGTACTTGCCGTCGGTCACCGCCTCCGGCGGCTACGACTGGTTCAACCAGGACGCGACGTTTGCCGGCGGCCGCACGAGCTGGAGCCTCCGACTCGGCGTCTCCTACCCGCTCTTCAACCGCTTCCAGCGCGAGGACGCGGTTTCGCGCGCCTCCGTACAGGCCGACATCGCGCGGATCCGGGCCGAGGACGCGCAGCGCCAGGCCCGCGCGGAGCTCGAGCGCGTGATGGGCGCGCTCGAGCTGGCCGAGCAGCAGGTCGCGCTGGCGCAGGAAGCCGTACGCGCGGCCGAGGAGGATTTCCGGGTCCAGCAGGAGCGCTACCGCCTCGGCGTCTCCACGATCCTCGACCAGGTCACCTCGCAGCTCAACCTGGTCCAGGCGGAGATCGACCTGATCGCCGCCCGCTACGACTATCAGATGGCCCGGGCCGAGCTCGAGGCCCTGGCCGGCAGGAACCTGTGACCGAACGCAAGACGCGGGGCCGCGACCCCGGGAGGTTCGAAGAAATGAGACGGATTCGTGGGATCGTGAAGGCGAGCGCCGTGCTCCTGCCCGCCGTTGCCCTGTCGGCGTGTAGCGCGTCGCCGGCGGCGGAGGCCGGCGGCGCGGCCGAAACGGCCGTCGCCGAGCGGCGTACGCTCGAGGTCCGCGCCGAAGCGGCCGGCCTGATCGAGCCGATCCGCATTGTCGAGGTCAAGTCGAAGGCGAGCGGCGAGATCCTGGAGCTGCACGTCGAGACCGGCGACCAGATCACGCGCGGCACGCTGCTGGCCGAGGTGGACCCCCGCGACGTGCGGAACGCGCTCGCCCAGGTCGAGGCGGACCTGGAGGTCGCGCGCGCGAGGCTCGCCACCGCCGAGGCCCAGCGCAGCCGCTCGGAGGAGCTGCGCTCGGCCAGCGTGATCACGCAGCAGGAGCTCGAGACCACGCAGCTCGAGCTGGCCAACGCCCGCTCGCAGTTGGTCAAGGCGCAGACGAACGTGGAGCTGGCGCGCGAGCGCATGAGCGACGTGACGATCCGCGCGCCGCTCGACGGCACGATCATCCAGAAGAACGTCGAGGTCGGCCAGATCATCCAGTCGGCCAGCCAGAACATCTCGGGCGGCACCACGCTCTTCCTCATGGCCGACCTCGCGGAGATGCAGGTCCGCACCCTGGTCGACGAGACCGACATCGGCCGCATCGAGTCGGGGCTGTCGGCCCGGGTCAGCGTCGAGGCGTACCCGAATCGGACGTTCGCCGGCACGGTGCTCAAGATCGAGCCGCAGGCGGTCGTCGAGCAGAACGTGACCATGTTCCCGGTGCTCGTGCGTCTGGACAACCGGGACGGGCTGCTCAAGCCGGGGATGAACGCCGAGGTGGAGATCGAGATCGCCCGGCGCGCGGACGTCGTGGCCGTGCCGAACGCCGCGGTGGTCGCCATGCGCGACGCGGCCGCGGCCGGCGCCGTGCTCGGCCTCGACGAGGACGCGCTCCGGGCGGCGCTGCGCCCGGCCCGTGATGGGAACGGACCGGCCGGGTCCGGGCGTGCCGCCAGCGGGCAGGACCCGGCGGGCGGTGCCGCCGGGCAGACGGGCGCCGCGCCGGCGGCCGGCGCGGCCGGCGGCCGACCCGGCGACGGCGCCCCGGATGCGAGCGCGCTCCGCGACGGCACCACGGGCGCGGACAACGGTGCCGCATCCGCCGGCGCCGCTTCGCCGGAGGAGTGCCGAGCCCTGCGCGAGCGCATGCGCGACGGCGGCCGTGACGCGCTCTCCGAAGCGGATCGTCTGAAGGCCCGCGAGTGCGTCCAGCGGTTCCGCCGCCCTGGCGCCGGGGTCGCCGCCGACGGCGGTGCCGGCGACGATGCCCGGGCGGCCGCCGCCGCGGCGGGTGCGAGCCGCGTCACCGGCGCCCCCGCTGGCGGCGGGCAGCGCTCCGGCGACATCCGNNGCGAACGGGCCCGAGCCGCGCATGGTGCTCCTCGGCCTGAACGACTGGGACTACACCGAGGTGGTCCGCGGCCTCGAGGGTGGCGAGCAGGTGATCCTCATGTCCGTCGCCCGGCTCCAGCAGCAGCAGCAGCAAATGCTCGACCGCATCCGCGAGCGCAACAGCGGCCCGTTCCCCGGCGCGACCGGCGGCCGCCGCCGGTGAGGAGGCGACGATGCTGATCGGCGAGGTGCTCCGCGTCGCCTTCGGCGCGATCCTATCGAACAAGCTGCGCGCGTTCCTGACCATGCTCGGGATCATCATCGGCATCGCCGCGGTGATCACGATGGTCGCGCTGGGCGAAGGCGCGCAACGGCAGGTCGAAGCGCGGCTCCAGGCGCTGGGCACGAACCTCCTCACCGTCCGCCCGGGCCAGAACTTCTTCGGCGGGATCGATCGCGGCGCCGCGCGGCTGACCACCAAGGACGCGGAGGCCCTGCTCCTCGACCGCCAGTCCATCCTGGCCGTCGCGCCCGAGATGGAGCGTCGCCAGCAGACCGAGTACGGCAACGGCAACGCCAACCTGTCGGTCCTGGGCACCTGGCCGAGCTACTTCGCGATGCAGAACCACAAGCTCGGGACCGGCCGCCTCTTCACCGAGGGCGAGGAGCGCGGCCGGCGGCGTCTCGCGGTACTCGGCGCCTACGTCGGCGAGCGGCTCGGCGTCGCCAGCTCCGAGGAGCTGATGGGCCAGACGATCCGCATCCGCGGGATCCCGTTCGAGGTCATCGGCGTGCTGCGGGAGAAGGGCGAGGCGGGGTGGCAGAACCCGGACGAGCAGATCTACATCCCGCTCGCCACGGCGCAGTTCCGCGTCTTCGGCACCGAATGGGTGCGCTCGATCACGGTCCAGGCGGTGAGCGGGCGGGCGATGGACGACGCCATGGCCGAGATCGACCGGGTCCTGCGTCGCGAGCACCGCATCCGGCCGGGCGAGGCCAGCGACTTCAACGTGCGCAACCAGGCCAGCCTGCTCTCGACCTTCCAGGAGACGACGCAGACGTTCTCCTTCCTGCTGGCCGGCATCGCGCTCGTCAGCCTGCTCGTCGGCGGGATCGGGATCATGAACATCANNAGATCGGCATCCGCAAGGCGCTGGGCGCCAGGCGACGCGACATCCTGCTCCAGTTCCTGATCGAGGCGCTCGTGCTCTGCCTGGCCGGCGGCGTGCTGGGTCTCGCGCTCGGCGTGGGCGGCGCCTACGCGCTCCAGCGCATGGCGCAGTGGAACACCGCGGTCTCCTCGGACGCCGTCGCCCTCGCCCTCGGCTTCTCGGCGGTGGTGGGGATCTTCTTCGGCTTGTGGCCGGCGCGCCGAGCGGCTAAGCTGGACCCGATCGTCTCGCTGCGGTACGAGTGAGTCCCGTACGCTCAACCGAGGGAGGACGCACGATGAATCGCTGGCAAACGCTGACGCTGAACGCGCTCCGCATCGTGACCGGGCTGCTGTTCATGCAGCATGGCGCCCAGAAGGTCTTCGGCCTTCTCGGCGGCACCCGGGTCGAAACGCTGATGTCGCAGATGGGGCTCGCGGGGATCCTCGAGTTCTTCGGCGGCGCGCTGATCGCGCTCGGCCTCTTCACTCGCCCGGTCGCGTTCATCCTGGCCGGAGAGATGGCCTGGGCCTACTTCCAGGCACATCTCCCCCGCGGCTTCTTCCCGATCGTGAACCGCGGCGAGCTCGCGGCGCTCTACTGTTTCATCTACCTCTACATCGCGGCGAACGACGGCGGCTCCTTCAGCCTCGACGGGCTGCTGCGCGGGCGGAAGGGCGCGGCGGGGGCGAAGGCCCCGGCGGCCGAGGCCGGGACCCGGGCGGAGACCGTCGCCGCCCACTGACGCTTGCTCCCGGTCTACATCGCCGTCGGCGGCGCGCTCGGCGCGCTGGCGCGCTACGGCCTGGCCGGCTGGATCCACGGCTGGGCCGGCGCGTCCTTCCCCTGGGGCACGCTGGCCGTGAACGCGGCCGGCTCGCTGGTCCTCGGCGTGGCGGTGCGCCTGCTCGAGGGCACCGCCGCGTCCGCCGAGGTGCGCGGGTTCATCGCGGTGGGGCTGCTCGGCGCGTTCACCACGTTCAGCACCTTCAGCTACGAGACNNTCGGGGTCGCCGGCGTCATCGTCGGCTTCGGGCTGGCCGCCGTGATCCTGCGCCACGGGGGCTGACGCCATGCCGCACAGGTTCCATGGCGAGCGCACGCTCATGCGCATCTTCACCGGGGAGAGCGACCGGTGCCGATCCGGCCCCTACGCCGGCAAGCCGCTCCACGAGGCGATCCTCCTCACCTTGCGCGAACGCGGCTTCGCCGGCGCGACCGTGCTCCGCGGGATCGCCGGGTTCGGCGCGAGCGCGAAGGTCCACACCGACAAGATCCTGCGGCTCTCGCTGGACCTNNGCGGCCCTGCCGGAGCTGGACCGTATGATCGGCGGAGGGCTGATCACGCTCGAGCGCATCCGCGTGATCCTCTACCGTCCGGCCGAAGCGTCGTCGAGCGAACGCGAACGGCGCCGCACCGAGGGGCTCGAGCCGGACGATCCGCCGGAGTGATACCGGGTTCGCCGGAACCCTCGCTCTCCCGTGGACCGACCGGCCCGGGCATCATCGTGTGCTCCGTTTCTCGCAGAGGCCGCAGGGGCCGCAGAGGGGCGCACGGTCATTCCGGAGCGAGACGGTCCCGGACTCGGTGAAACGTCCGCTCCCCGGGCCGGTCGATCCGGCCTCCTCCCGGGGGTGCCGACGCTCCTGCTCGTGTTTTCTGATGGAGTCACAGAGGAACACCGGAGACGCGGAGGGGCGAGGAGGCTTCGGGGGCGGCGGCCTCGCCCCGTGCACTCCCCATGTCCTGCGCGGCTTGGGGGAAAAGGCAAAGGCACCCCCTTCCACCCCCGAAGGCGGGCACGGGCCCGGACCGTTTCCCCACGAAGAACCCCTCTGTGCCTCCGCTTCCCTCCGTGGATCCGTGAGAGCACAGACGCTTCCCTGCGCGTCCCCGTGCCTCGACGCGAGCCCCCGTGCCGCGCCACCCCTGCGCCCTTCTGCGGACTCTGCGGCCTCTGCGAGAGAAGGAGAAATCCGCGCTGCCGGCCACGAGCGAGAAGGAGGAACGCGAGCTACCGGCCCTACGCGTAGAGGAGAAACGATTCGCGCGTTTTTCTTACGATGTGCTCCGGGCGCCGGCGGCCGCCGCTACTCTCGCAGGACCGCCCTCAACTCCTGCTCCAGCCGCGCCTGGTCGGCGGGGTCGCTCGTGGAGTAGGCGCCTCGCACGCGGCCCGCCGCGTCCACCAGGAGGATGCGGTCGGAGTGCATGACCGTGTAGCCGTCGCCGCCGTCCGTGCCGGGGTCGGTGACCTCGTGGCCCGCCCCGCCGCCGGCGGCGTCGTGACCCGGCTCGCGATCCGCGCCGCGAGCAGCCTCGTCCTGACCGGCATCCGCGTCGCCGCGTGCACCGGGTCCCGCGCGCCGATCCGGCGTTGAGCCCGGCGGCGCCACCCGCGCCGCCGGCAGCTTGAAGCCGTCCTCGATGATGGACCGGAGCGCATCGGGCTCACCCGTCAGGAAGGCCCAGTGGGCCGGATCGTCCGCCCCGAACCCGGCGGCGTAGCGGCGCAGCACGTCCGGCGAATCGCGTGCGGGGTCCACGGTGATCGAGACGAGTCGGACGCGCGAGCCGAGCAGTCCTTCGGCGGCGAGCCCGTCGCGGATCTCGGCCATGCGTCGGGTCACGAGCGGGCAGACGTCCGGGCAGTGGGTGTAGACGAAGCTCGCCAGCCACACCGTGCCGGCCAGGTCTCCGCGTGCCAGTGCGCCCCCGGTCTGGTCGGTCAGCACGAACTCCGGCGCGTCCCAGAGCGTCGGCACCGGCTCGGTCCGACCGCCGCCCTGGAGCCGGACCGCGAGCGAAGCGCCCGCGCCGACCATCGCCAGGGCCACCGCACCGACCAGAAACCCCGTCGCTTTCGTCTTTCCGTCCATACCATCCTCCCTGCCGCGGCCGCTACGCGAGCCCGAGTGCACGAGCCACCAGTGGCGGCGGGATGGTGCCCCAGGAGAGCAGTCGATCGTGGAAGTCGTGCAGCCGGAAGCCGTTGCCGGTGCGCACCCGGTAGCGATCGCGCAGTCGGAGGATCTCGCGCTTGCCGACGGCGTAGCTCATCGGCTGGGTCGGCGAGGCGCAGTAGCGGCGGACTTCGATCTCGGCGTTCGGCCGCTCGAGGCCGGCCTCGCTCACCATGTAATCCACGGCGCGCTCGACCGACCAGCCGTGGACGTGCAGCCCCACGTCGACGACCACGCGGCAGGCGCGCCAGAGCAGGTCCTTGAGCTGGAGCAGGCGTTCGCGCGGGTCGGTGTAGAAGCCCTGCTCCCACATCAGCTCCTCGCAGTAGAGCGCCCAGCCCTCGGCGAAGACGGAGGTGAAGAAGACGCGTCGCGGCTCCGACTCGGCCCGGTTCGACCGCAGCAACTGGAGGTGGTGGCCGGGGTAGGCCTCGTGCAGCGCGGTGACGGTGATCCCGAAGCGCGAGTGGTCGCGCAGGCGCTGCTCCGCGTCGCCGTCTCCCGGCGGCGTGACGAAGAAGAGTCCGGTCTGGTTCACCTCGTGCGCGGCCGGCGGCTGGTACGCGGCGTACGGGATCAGTGGCCGCAGGAACTCGGGCGTCGCGGTGACTTCGAGCGTCTCGGCGCCCGGGATCGTGGCCAGCCCCCGTTCCTCGACGAACGCGCGCGCCCGGGCCATCGCGCCGGCGTAGGCGTCGATCAGCTCGTCGGCCGCGGGGTGCTCCGCCTTGAGCGACTCGGCGACGTCGCGCCAGTGGCGGCCGGCCGCGATCTCACCCGCGACCTCGCTCAGCGCCTCCTCGGTCCGCCGCTTCAGCCACTCGCCGTAGGCCAGCAGCTCCTCCGCGGTGTAGTGCAGCCCGTGTGCATAGCGGAGCTGAGTCTCCCACGCCTCGCGTCCGATCGCGAAGCGGCCCACCGCGCGCGGCGCCAGCTCCTCGTCCAGCCAGCGCGCGAAGCCCACCAGCGCCTCCGCGGCGCCGCGGCGCGCGTTCTCCCAGTGCGTGAACTGCTCGGCGTCGTCCTCGAGCGCCTTGCCGAGGTTGACCGGCAGCAGGGAATCGACGAGCACGAGGCCGCTGCGGGCCACCGCGGCCGCGGTCTCGACGAGGATCGGCGCCGCCTCGGTCAGGTTCTCCCGGGCGTCGTCGAAGACGCCGTGCAGCGCGACCAGCCGCTCCGCCGCGCGGGCCGCCCGTTCCTCGGCCGGCGCGTAGTCGCGCACCGCCATCAGGTAGAGCGCGCCGAGCGGACCGTCCAGGTAGGCGAGCGGGTTGCGCCGGTGGGTCCGGACGCCGTCCAGCTCGTAGAGCTCCCAGCGAATGCGGTCGAGGACCAGCTCACGGTCGACCCACTCGCCCGTGTCGCAGGGCGAGGATCGCTCGAACGCCTCGAGGTACTCGCGAAGATGCCGCGCCCTCTCGTCCAGGGTCGCGCCATCCCAGCGCTCGAGCTCGCCGTCATGGGTGTGGATCCCGACCGCCGTCGCGTGTGTCGGGTTCGCGCTCCACCAGAACGCGAAGAACTCGTCGAGGAGGGGGTTCAGTTCCGACATCAAGCGGGTTGCGGGTTGTCGTGGGCCTTGCAGCAGGCGTGAATCTCGGCATCGCTCAGCACGCGGTCGGTCCGCTTGGCCAGCTCGAAGACCACGCGGCACAGCGCGTCGTTCGAAGCGTCGTAGCCGTGCTCGGCCAGCCAGAACTTGACGTTCGACATCCCGCTCACGTGACTGATCTCGATGACCTGGCGGCGTCCGAACAGCGCGGCGGGCACGCTCGAGTAGACGAGGTCTGCCAGCCAGTCGTCGCCCTTCGCCTTGGCCTTGACGATCGCCGCCGCGTGCACGCCGGTCCCGGTCCGGAACGCGTCGGTCCCGAAGACCGGGTAGTTGCACGGCACCGGCGCGCCGGTCACCCGCGCCACCAGCTCGCAGTACTCGGGCAGCCGCGACAGGTCGCCGTCGTGCAGCCCCAGCAGCTTCAGGTTGACCAGCAGCAGGTCCATCTCGGCGTTGCCGACCCGCTCGCCGATCCCGATCGCGGAGCCGTGGACGCGGTCGACGCCGGCCTCGATCGCGGCGAAAGCGTTGGCCAGGCCGAGCCCGCGGTCGCGGTGGCCGTGCCAGTCGATCCTCACGTCCGCGCCCGACGGCTCGATCACCTCCTCGCGGATGAAGCGGACCAGCCGCCGGACGCCGTGCGGCGTGGCGTGCCCCACGGTGTCGGCCAGGCACAGCCGCCGCGCGCCGTACGCGACCGCCGTCGCGTACAGCCGCTTCAGCGCCTCCGGCCGGGCGCGCGTCGTGTCCTCCGTGACGTACATGACCGGCAGCCCCTCGGAGACCGCGAAGCTCACCGCGTCCTCGGTCGCGCGCAGCATCCGGTCGAGCGTCCAGTCCTCCGCGTACTGGCGGATCGGCGACGAGCCGATGAACGTCGCGGCCTCGATCGCCACGCCGGTCCGCTGCGCGATGCGCGCGATCGGCTCGACGTCGGCCCGGACCGTGCGAGCCGCGCAGTTGGGGAAGATCGACAGACCGGCGTCCCGGATCTCCTCGGCCAGCGCGGTCACGTCCGCGACGGCGCGCGGGCCGGCGCCCGGCAGCCCGATGTTCGCGGACCCGATCCCGAGCGACGCCATCAGGTGCAGGATCCGGATCTTGTCCTCGATCGCCGGGTCCTTCACGGAGGGCGACTGGAGCCCGTCGCGCAGCGTCTCATCGTCCAGCTCGACCGCGCGCAGTCCGGGCAGCCCGGGCGGACGCGGCGCGACGTTCCAGTCGTAGATGAGGTCCTGCTCGTTCATGCGCGGTCTCGTGCCGGAAGGGTACGCCGCTGGCAAGATGGCCGCCGGCCGCTCACATTGTCAACCGTAGATCGCCCCGGTCGGGGCCGGGGCGGGCCGCGCAAGAAAGGAGCCGACGCGCCACCGATGGACGCAGCCACTCTCGCCCGGACGCCGGCCGTGGATCGGGCCCGCACGATCCTGCGCGAACGGGACGCCGCCACACTGGCCGCCATGGTCGAGCTGGCCGCGATCCCGGCGCCGCCGTTCGACGAGGCCGCGCGCGCCGGGCGGATGCGCGAGCGGTTCCACGAGATCGGGCTCGCGGACATCGCCGTCGACGAGGTGGGCAACGTGCTGGCGCGGCTGCCGGGCGCGGACGCATGGCCGCGCCCGGCGGCCGCCGACGCCGCGCCGCCCGGCCCCGTCATCCTCGCCGCGCACCTCGACACCGTGTTCCCGGCCGGGACCGAGGTGGCGGTCCGCGACGACGGCGGGCGGCTGATCGGCCCCGGGATCGCCGACAACGCCCGCGGCCTCGCCGCGCTCCTCGCCCTGGCGCACGCGCTGGTCGAATCGGAGGTCGCGACGCGGCGCCCGGTCGTCTTCGCGGCGACGGTCGGCGAGGAGGGCGTCGGCGACCTGCGCGGCGTGAAGCACCTGTTCCGCGAGGGCTCGCCGTGGCGCGAGGCGACGGGCTTCATCGCGATCGACGGCACCGGAGCGCGTCGGATCGTGAACCGTGCACTCGGCTCGCGCCGCTTCCGCGTCACCGTCACCGGCAGCGGCGGCCACTCGTGGGCCGACTGGGGCCGGGCGAACGCGGTCCACGCACTCGGCCTCGCGATCGGCCGGCTCGCGCGGCTCACCCTACCGCGCCGCCCACGCACCACGCTGAACGTCGGCCGCGTCGAGGGCGGCACCTCGGTCAACGCGATCCCGGCCGAGGCGTGGCTGGAGCTCGACATCCGCAGCGAAGGGCCCGGCGTGCTCGCGGAGCTGGAGTCGCGCGCGCTGCGGGAGGTCGAGGATGCCGTCGCCGAGGCGAACGGCCGGCGCCGACGCGGCACGCCCGCACTCGGATTGAGCGTCGAGCGGATCGGCGATCGGCCGTCCGGCGAGACGCCGCCCTCAGCGCCGATCGTCGCCGCCGCCCGCGCCGCGACCCGGCTGGTCGGCGAGACGCCCGAGCTCGTCGCCTCCTCGACCGACGCCAACATCCCGATCTCGATCGGCATCCCGGCCATCGCGCTGGGCGCCGGCGGCCGCTCCGCCGGGACGCACACGACCGGCGAATGGTACGCCAACGATGGCGGACCCGAGGGGCTCGAACGGGTGTTGATCACGCTGCTCTCCGTGGCGGGCGTGGCGGTGTAGCGGGGCTCACGGAGCCCCTCGTCGTCGACGGCGACGCCGCGGAGCCGCGTCCGGTCGGACTCCGGATACACGCGGCCCCGGTCGACCGTGCCGCCGCGGCGCCGGCCGACCCGACGGCACACGGCCGGGCCGCCGCGCCTCAATCGCCGACGACCTCCGAGTCGTCGACCACGTTCAGGCGGCCCTTCACGCCGCGGATCGCGACCCGGTCGCCGATCAGCGAGTCGTGCAGCTCGGCGTCCCCGATCGTCGTGTTCTGCCCGACGATCGAGTCGCGGATGCGGACGCCGCGCAGCTTGCAGCCGGCGCCGATGGTGACGTTCGGGCCGAGCACGACGTCGTCGAGCTCGACGCCTTCGGCCACCCGGATCGGGCCCTCGACCTTC
>JABAOG010001519.1_pt3 | contig 35013 bp, 50 predicted proteins | sample 7062131 | NCBI WGS metagenome assembly JABAOG01 (sample SAMN14538629, study PRJNA623070) | marine sediment metagenome | biome: marine biome [ENVO:00000428]; feature: marine pelagic biome [ENVO:01000023]; material: deep marine sediment [ENVO:00002113] | place: India: Arabian Sea | collected... | reverse complement strand
GACGGGATGGTCACCGAAGCGATGGACGATGCGTTCGAGCGCGTTCGCGCCGTCGGCCCGGACCGCAAGGTCCGCATGGCGGTGTACGAGAACGGCCAGCGCGTGCTGAACCTGCGTGCCCGGCAGGGTGACTTCATTCTGGAGGAGAGTCTCTATGCGTAGCACGACGACGTGCGAGCGGTGCCACCGCTCGCCCGTTCGGTTGGACCCCGACATGGGAGTGTGCTCCCGCTGCTTCGATGCAGTGATGGACACGCTCTCGGATTGGGAAGCCGAATGCAAGGCTGAAGAGTTCGCTCGTGAGATGGAACTCGAAGCCGAGCGTGCGGAGTTGGAAGAGTACGCCCTCTACGACGAGAGCGTGCACGTTCGTTTCGTTGACTAGGAGGAACACATGTCGGAGCAGGAGCTTGTTCAGAAGCACCTCGCCGTCTGCGGCGAGTGCGAGCGCGTGAAGCGCGAGGGCGGCTTCTGCTCCGCCTTGCTGTTCCTCGTCGGCGTCGACAAGTTGAAGAGGGAGGAACTCCGATGACATTGCGCGCTGGCGACTACTCGTTCACGCTCCACTGGAAGCTCACGCTTCTGTGGATCGCTCTCAACCTTCTGCTAGGAGCCTAGCATGATCGACGTCGTCACCTACATGAAGATCATGGAGCGGAGCCCGCAGCTAGGTGCGCGCCCGCCTCGTGGTCCGTTCAAGCCCCTGTGCGAGCCGCCCCGGCGGCTCACTGTCGATCCCGCCGTGCGTGAGAAGTACGCGCGGCTCTACCCGAGAGAGGAGACGGTGCTCGACCGGATCCTCGGAAGGGACTCGTAACGATGACGGCAACAACGCCGCTGGTCCGCATGTACCTCTGGTCGTGCTCGCGCTGCGGCCACGACGAGACGAAGGTGCACGCCCCCTCGTGGGGCGGGCACACGAACTGGCCGCGCGTCGTGTGCGCCAACTGCAACCGCGAAGTGGAGGTGACCGAATGACACGAGAGATGAGGGCGAGGAAGTGGCGGGTGTACTTCTCCTCGCCGCGCTACGCGTCTGTCAAGTACGCGTCGCGCAAGGCAGCGTACGGTGCGGCGACCGAGTTCGTGCTCGACGCCGAGGTCGCCGACCGCACGGCAGTCGTGAGCTACTTCAACGAACGCACCCGCATGTGGGAGCAGCAGCACACCTTCACCGCTTGCCCGGAGGGTCGCCTGACGGCGATCAACTACCGATGAAGCCGAAGAACGTCGCCACCTCGAACGAGCGCCCGGTGCGCATCCGTATGGAGACCGAGGAGGGCGAGGTGTTCTTCCTCACGGTGTACCCCCGGTTCTTCACCATCACTCCGAAAGGATCACGCAAGGCAGACGCAGTCGTCGAGATGACTCCGCTCGGCGCCTATCGCGCTGGCGTTGCCGCCCGCATCCGGGCGGAGCGACCGGCAAGGAGAACAGTGAAACGTGGACTGCTCACCCTGTAGCGAGCGACGGCGGCGGCGCACCGCCTTGTTGGAGCGCGCCGTCGCCATCCTCACAGAAGACTTCGAGCCCGGCGCTCGTCGGGCACTCTGGAACATCATCAACGAGGAGAACACAACATGTCACACGATCTCGACTTCAGCACCGGCGACGCCGCATTCGCGCAGTTCGGTGACCGTGTCACGGCGTGGCACAAGTACGGCGTGGCGGTGGGTCAGATGGATGGCCTTACGGTACGTGAGAAGATCGCGCTCGTCATGGAGAAGGCTCGGCTGGATTGGACCGTAGAGCCGTTCGACATCTTCGACGTGCACGGTCGCTTCATCCCCGGCTGGAAGAGCTTCGAGCGGAGCGACACGAACTACCGCATGGGGATCTTCCCCGAGACGTACACCGTCGTCCAGAACCACGAGTTGCTCGAACTCGTCGAGCCGCTCATCGACGCAGGCATCTTCACCTTCAACACCGCCGGGGCGCTCCGCATGGGCGAGAGCGTGTGGGTGCAGTTTGGCTTCAACCTCGGCGACGACTCGGTGCGAGAGTGGTACGAGGCGAACGGCATCAAGCCGTACGCGCTGCTCTCGAACAACCACTCGCGCAAGCAGAAGCTCGCCATCATGGAGACGGCAGTGAACGTCGTCTGCGCGAACACGCTCGGCGCCGCGCTCGGCACCTTCGGTCGCCGTGCGAAGGCGGGGCGGTATCCCGGTGCCGTGCTCCTGCGGCACACGAAGAACATCCGCTCCATGTCGGTCGATGCGGTGCAGAGCATGTGGGGGAACATCACCGACCGCTTCGGCAAGATGGCGAAGTCGTACGAGGCGCTGAAGGCGCGCTACCTCACCGAGGAAGAGTTCAGCACGAACGTGCTCGATCTCCTCGCACCCGTCCCGACGCCGCCCGACGGCGGTGGCGACGGCAGGTTCACGGCGGCGCTCGCTCGCAGCACGGAGCGTCGCGCGCTCGTCCGCCGGTTGTATGAAGGTGACGGGCGTGGCATCGACGGTGAGCCGACGGCATGGAACGCCTATCAGGCGACGACCGAGGCTCTCGACCACTACGAGGATCAGTTCAAGGTTCGCACCGACCGGCTGCAGGCGCTCGTGCCGGGTGGATCGCTCGCGAATCGGAAGCAGGATGTCCTCAACGCGCTGGCGTCGCTCGGCGTCAGCTAACCACTCATAGGCGGCGGCGTCGTCCGCAAGGGATGGGGCGGCGCCGCCCGAGGAGACACGATGGAGGGATACACGGCAGCACTCACTGCCGCCGGTGCGACGGTGCTCAACATGTTCGTTGGCGGCAGCTATCAAGGCTCGTGGCTGGCCCGCGTGCGCACCGCCGACGGCAGGGAGGGATGGATCCTCGATGCGTACGGCTCGTGCTCGGGTTGCGACGCGTTCGAGTCGGAGTTCGCGTACGACCGTCACGCGTACTACTCGCACGGACAGAACGTGTACGCGGAAGACGGGAACTTCGTGGAGGGTTGCTCCGAGTGCGATGCGCTCAAGGCGCGCCTCGTGGAGTTCGGCGAACGCTACCTCGCCGAGTTGAGGTCGGAACTCGACATCGTGCTCGACGTGGAGGGCCGGGGGTACATCGCTCACGACGACCGGGAGTGCATCGAGGCGGCGCTCCCCCTCTTCACCACTGCGAACAGAGCGCGGCTCAAAGAGGCGCTCAGGAAGGACGGCTGAATGTTCTCGATCACCCGAGGGACCGGGTTTCATATGAAGCTCGGCAACGGATGGACCGTGTCGGTGCAGTTTGGTCCGGGCAACTACTGCGACCATCACATGGCGGCGTTCACGGAGACGCCGCAACAGCCGCACAAGTCGGCGCGCGCAGAGGTTGCCGCCATCCACCCGAATGGCGAGTTGGTGGACGTGCTCAACCGTGGCGACACGGTGGCCGGATGGATGGACGCCGACGCCGTCGTCGAGTTCATCGCGCTGGTCGCGGCGCTCGACGCCACCGACTACACGGTGACCGCCGAGGAATCGAAGAGACGGGGATAACGAGAAGCGTGCGGGAGTGGGCAACGGGATAACAACCGGACAAGGCCCCGAAGTGACCGCCCCTGTGTGAAAGTAGCGCCCGGAGGGGCTCGCCCCGAAGGGATCCTAAGGTGAAATCTGCGGCCCCGTCGGCCCGGTGCTCTTCGGAGCACCGGGCCTTTTCCGTTGGGGTAGGTGAGCCGAGAATGGCTCTATTTCGCACGAGATTGACTTCTAAGCAACTTTCGGGTGGAACCCAACCACCTGCATTGACCTCGACTCAATCGTGCCTTAGAAGCGATCCTCGTGCGTTTTCTGTTAGCGGCGGAACAGCCCCATGTTCTGGAGCGCGCCGTACACTGACGCGGCTGAGAGCGGATCCTCCTGCTGTTGAGGCTGCGCCGGTCGCCCACCGAGTTGCTGGCGTGCGAGGTACGCCGCTGCGAGTGACGGCACGAGGTACTGACCCTCGGCGTACTGATCCATCGTGCGCGCTGCCGCTTCGAGGTGAGGGAAGTCTACCTCTGCGAGTGGATCGCCGAGCGCGCTCGGCATCCTCGGCGGCGATAGCTCCTCGACGCCCGAGAGCCCGAGTGCGCCACGTCCTCCACGCACGCGCGCATCGTTGATGCGTCGTATCTGCGACATGATATGGTCGTCGGCAAGTTGCTCGCCGAAGGTCACGACCTCACCGAGGTTCCGCGCGGGCAACGTCTGCAACGCCGCAGCGAACGACGGCAGGTTCGCCTTGTCCTTCCAATCGTTGATCGCCTTGCTCGTCGTCCACATGCTCTCCTGTACCTGCGCAGGCGTCCACACTTCTCCCGTCATCTTCGTGAGCATGTCGGCCACTTGCGCAGTGCGCGCCTCGGAGCCGAGGTAGCCCCAGCCGAGCCCCGGATCCCCCGCCCAATCTGCGCGCGACGGCGTGCCCGGCGAGATGCCGCCGCTGAACCTCTCCTGCGAGATGCCTTCGACGCGCGCCATGTGCGTATCGAGCGTCGCCGCCCACTCGTCGCCGAGCAAGTTGCGCATGAACGAATCCACCTTCGAGCCACTGAGCACGACCTCGAAGACGTCGTCCTCGCTCCCGCCCAACGCACGCACTGTGTTCGGATACCATGCTTCGAGCACCGAGAGATCCTTCCGCACTTCCTCGGGGAGCCGCTCGAACATCGCGACCGCTTGCGCCTTCGTGAGCGTGCCTTCCTTCTCGCCTACCTTCCACCCCTGCGGCAGACTCATGTCGGCGGAGATCGCATCGAGGTCCACGCCGTACTCGTCGCGCGCCCGCTTCAGCGCCTTGTTAATGCCGCTCCGCGAGCGATCCCGCACCGGCGTGCTCGGTAGCTCCGCCGCCATGATGCGTCGCAGCACGTCGGGATCGCTCGGTCGCCCAAGCTCCTCCCAATGTCCCCACACGCGGAACGCGTTCTCAAGGTTCGCCTCGACGCTCGTCTGCGGCGAGAGCGACGCGAGCAGCGCCACGAACCGGGGCGTGTCGTCGCCGAACATGTTGCGCAGCATCCGCCCGGCGGAGTTGTACCAGCCCCGCTTCGCGGATCCGGCCAGCGTCAGCGCGATCATCTGCTCCGGGTTCAGCTTGTCGAACGTCTCCTGCGCCTGCCGGATCGTGTCGTCGGCCAGCCCGTAGGTGGACTCGCCCCGGAGCGACTCCATGTAGGCACGCGCTCCATGCTGCTCAGATGCCTCCAGACGCCTCGCAACCCCGAATGCCTCCTCCGGTGTAGGGGCTCGGGCAATCGTCGGTTCTGGGGCAACGTCGAGCCTCGCAGGCACGTCCGGGCGCGCTGCGCGCGGCACATTCACCGGATCCCGCCCGGCTTCAACCTTCGGCACGCCCCGCTCACGGAGCACCCGAGACACTGCGGCCTTGGAGGGATCCGGGCCGAGCGCCTCGATCTCCGCCCGCGCGACGCGCTGGGCGAGTGCCGGGGAGTCCGCCGTGTGCGTGAGCAGCGCCGGTGTACCGCTCGCCCAGCGCCCCGCCTCGGGAGCCCGCGCAACGATGACTCCATTTCGTACAGAAACATTCTCCGGGCCGAAGACGGCGGCGACCTCCTCGACGTAGTCAGCGAGCTTCCGGTTCTCCTGCCAGCCCTTGGTCGTCGGGATCCCGACGCCCGAGCCCGTCCCCTCGTGCACCGTCACGTAGAGTTCGCCATCCTGCTTCAGCATGTCACGCGCCTGCTGCAACGTGAGGCGGCGCGCGTCAGGGTTGTCGATCACGTTGAGCACGTTCGAGAGCGTCGCCGTGTCGGCGCCGCCCGTCTCGGCAAGGCGTGCGAGTTGCCGCTCCATGTGCGCCGCGTCGCGCGCGTGCGGGTCCACGACGAGGTTCTCGATGCCGCGCTCCGCCATGCGAGCGGTGCCCTTGTCGAATCCGCCGCCACCGAGATCGAGGTTCACTCCGCCCCGCATCCAGTTGCCGACGTCGAACTTGCTCGCGAAGATCGCAGGCACTTGGTTGAGGCTCGTGAGATTCGAGGCGATGCGCTGCCCGGCCCGCGCGACGTTCTGCGGATCGTACGCGCGCAGCAGTTCCTTCGCCGCGCTCTCGATGGGGCGCACGACGCGTGCGACGCGCCCGCTGGCCCGCGCTGCCTTCTCCGCGTTCTTCGCTGCGATCACCGCACTGCGAAGGTTCGGCACCATCGGCAACATGCCGACGGCGGCGAGTCCCGTCCACCCGCTCACCTCATCCTGCTCGACGTCCCGGTACGTGTCGCGCGCTGCCTGTAGCTCACCGACGACCGGGAGGAAGCCGAGGAAGAGATCGGCGAGCAGCGCCTGCGGCGGCATCGCGTCGATGCTCGCGTTCGGGTCGAAGATCCACTCCATCGCTGCCTTCAGTTCCGGCAGGCTCTTGGGGTAGCCCTCGGTCGCCGCGAACTTCACGAACGATGCGATGAACTCCTCGGGCGTCTGGTCCGGGCGCTTCTTCGGATCCTGCCGCTGCATCACCCAGCGCGAAAGGATCGGTGCGAGCGCGCTCTCGTCACCCGCTTCGAGCGACGGCGCGCGGAGTCCCGTCACGTCTCTCGCCGCAGCTTGCGGCAGAGGAACGCGCGGCGCTTCCGGCGCCGGGAGTCCTTCCGGGCTCAGTGGCGCGAGAATCGCGGCGGCTTCCTTCAGCGAAACCCTTTTCGGCGGGTCGTGTCTCGGCATGATCTCCTCTCAGTTAGTTGGGCGGCGAGCACCGCACCGCCCGATGACGTTCGCTCGACGCGCTCCCGACAAACGCGGAGCCGGTCGGTGCCACCACTAGAACGGTACCTGCTCCCCGAGCAGCCCCTGCTGCGCACGCGGCGCTGCGGCGCCCGGCGCCGAGCCGCGCAGAATCGGGTTCGCCATCTGCAGGATCTGCAGGAACTTGTTGCTCTCGATGTCCGGCGTGAATCCCGGTGCGGGCGGCGAGAGCAACTGCTGCCCCGCTGCCTGCGCGGCCTGCTCGCGCACCTGACCCGGATCGAAGATCTCCGAAGCGATCCCGCGCAGCGAGAGTCCGCCCTGCAGCAGATCGTTCGACTGCTTCGCCGTCGTGCTGCCTCCCGAGATCTTGTTCCACGTCAACTGCCAGCGTCCCTCCCGTTCGAGCACGTTCATGAACGCCTCGAACGCCTCATCGCTCCTGAACGTGGCGCGCAGTCGCTCGCCGAGATCCATGCCGCGCATCAACTGCGAGGCGATAGGATTCCCTGCCTCACTCTGCCGTAGCGCATCCTCCACCTTATCCAGCATCCCGATGCGGAACGCTTCGAGTTCGTGAGGGTTCATCTCCTTCGTGAGCAGGCGAAGCTCACTCAATCCCTTGCTCCACGAGCGGAGCCCGACCGGGTACGCCGCATCCATCCGCAGTGCCTGCGCGTACTGCGCCTGCACGTCACTGAATCCCGGCGCCACTTCTTCGAGCGCGTTCTCGATACGCTTCGACGCTTCGAGCAGTCGGCGCCCGCGCGCCGGGTACTCGGCTAGTGCCGACGCCTGCTTGCGTGCGTCGATCAGAATGTCTTGCGCCTCACGGAAGCCGATGCCTCGCCCTTCCTTGAAGCCCGGCATGATGTCCTCGATGACTGCCATGAGGTCCGGGTCCGCCTCGATGATGTCGCGAAGGTTCCTTCCGCTCTGCCCGGTCCACTCCGCTTCGAGCACGTCGTAGCCTTCCTTGCGTGCCTTCTCGACGAGCGCCTGCGTCTCCTGCATCATCTCCGAGCCGGTGCGCAGCGAGCGTCGCCCGCGCTGCAACTCGTCGGCGATGCGCTGCCCTCGGCCCGCGTGCCTGCGGCCGACGGCTTCGTACGATCCACCCGCGCGTTCGAGTCCCGGCGCTTGGTTCACCGCTGCGCGTGCTTCTCGTGCGAGTGCAGGATCCAAGTCGGCGACGACGCTCCCCTCGGGCATCCGCCGCATCGCGTCGATGATCTCCTGCTCGGACATGCCGGTCGCCCGGTACGCCTTGCGGAGCATGTCGCGTGAGATCCATCGAGCGGTCGCCTCGGGTGCCACGACGGCACCGACGCGCTGCGCGAGCGGCTTCGCCACCGCACCGGCGAGCGGAGCCGCTGCACCGAGTGCGCCACCGACGGCGGCGCCACCGATGCCACCGGCGAGTGCTTCCATCGGCACGTCGCTCATCTCTTCGGCCATGCCTGCGCCGGTGAGTGCACCGGCACCAGCGCCACCCATCGCTCCACCGATGAGTCCACCGGCCACACGCGTGCCGAGCCCGGCGCCTGCGCGTGCACCCGCCGCACCCGCACCGAGAGCCGCACCGCCACCAGCGGTGAGCAGCGCGGGCACCGCACCGCCCGCGATCTCCCCGGCGAGCGCGAGCCTCGGGTGATCCTCACGGTAGGGCTCGTAGCGTCCTCGGCTGATGTCGCGCGCCTCGCGATACCCCTTGCCTCCGGGGATCGCCGCGTACAGCACGCCCATCGCTTCATCCCACAACGAGAACGTCGCCCCCTCGCCGACCGCACGAGCGAAGCCCTTGAAGCCACGGTGCGGATCGTCGGCGGCAGCGATGGCACGCGTCAGATCGGAGATGCTCTGGTACGCACCGTTGGTGGCCGCGTAGATCTGGTAGGCGATGTCCTTGTCACTGAAGCCTTCCGCCTTCGCCTTCTTCGCCCTGTCGAGTAGTACTTGTAGCTCGTCCATTACTGTTCTCCTGCGAAGATCGCTTCGAGCCGCGCTTGATCCTGCGGCTTGAACTCACTCTTCGGTACGTTCGGCACGTTGCTGTACGGCTTGCCAGTGCGTGGGTCGAGTGCGTCATTCCCGAAGCCGTCCTTGACCGTCGGCAACTCCGCCCACATGCCCTTCGCCAAGAACTGCATCGAGCGGTAGAGATCCTCACGCAGTCCGCGCTTGAACTCCAGCGTCTCGACGGCGTCGCCCGGTGCCGGGAGGAACGTGGTCACGAACTGGAAGATCTCTTCCTCCTTAATCGCTGCACCAGACGTGATGCGCAGGTACGCATCGCCGAGTGCCCGACCGGCTGCATAGAAGATCTGCATGTCGGCTGGTGCGACTTCGTTCCAGTTCTTCTTCCCGATGATATCCATGATGCGATTCGGCACGTTCACGATGCCGTTGATTGCGTCGAGTGAGCGCGTCACTTGCGGCATCATGAACTGCGCGACTTGCGCCTTCTCGTTCACCGTGCCGGTGCGCTTGCCTGTCGGCGTCCACGTCCCGGTCGTCGGATCGAAGATCTCGTAACGCGTCACGCCATCGTCGCCGACGACTTGCCGCATCTGCAGCGCGCCGCCGCGCTGCTGCCCGCCGTACCCGGTCTGCCGTACCTCGCCGGTGCGGCGGTTGACGAGCACCGTGATCGGCTTCCCGCTCTCGGGATCCGTGACGACCTCGGTCGTCCAATGATCCTGCACGCCACCCGCGCCCGACTTCAGCACCTCACTCAGCACGCGTGCGACGTCAATATTGCCCGTGAGGATCGCGTTCGTGAGCAGCGTGCGCAATGTGTTCTGATCGACTTGCCCGTCGCCGATGAGTTCCTGCAACTGCTGCATCTGCTGCTTCTCGACTTCCATCTGCTGCGCCTGCTGCGCGAACTCCTGCCCGACGCCCACGCCCTGCGCGAGTGCCTGACCGAAGTTCCCCTGCGACGCCATCATCCCGAGCCCGGCGCGGAGCATCGCCTGCTCCTGCACCCGTCGGTTCGCCGCCGGGTTCAGGCGCGGATCCGAGGGACCGGCGAACACTTCACGCACGCGATCCCAGAAGCCGCGATCCCGCTCCGCCTGCTCCGCCTCACGCTTGCGCAGTCGAGGTGCAGGGCGTCGGTTCGGCCCGAGCAAGCCGGGCATCTCGTCATACTGAAGTAGACCGTCCGCCATCTTACCCTCCGTAGGGATTATAGTATCCTGAAGGCAGCATCCCGCCACGCAGCGGTATCTGCGATCCGGTGTTCACGGTACCCTGTACGTTCGGCGTGATCGAGCCCGCCACGTCGGGCGTGCCGCCACCGAACAAGCCGCCGAGTGCACCCATGATCGGCCCGCCGAGTGGTCCGCCGAAGAGCGACACGGCACCGCCGAGCAGTCCGCCGAGGAACGAGCCGCCACCGCTCTCCTTCTGCGTCGTGCCGTAGGGACCGACGCTCGCGTTTATCAACTGCTGCGCCATCAGTTGCCGCTGCAGCGGCTCCTGCAACTGACGCTCGCGCAGTGCGCGCTCGTACTCGCCCGCCTGCATCTGCGCCTGCCCGCGCTGCATGTCCCACGCGTTGCCGTACTGCTGACCGGCGAAGAGTCCGCCGAGCCCGGCCTGCCCGAGCCCCGCCGCCATCTGCCGATCCGCCATCCACTGCTGGTACGCGTTCTGATAGCCTTGCTGCAACGCGCCGCTCACGGCTTGGTTGCGCTGCCGCTCGACGTCGCCGAGCGCCGCCCCCTGCAAGAGCCCGGAGCGGGATCCACCGTACGCCCCCGCCTTGGTCGCCTCTTGTGCGGCGGTCTGCACGGCGCGCTTCCCCGAGAGATCGAACTGCTGATTCATCGCGTCGATCACTTGGTTCTGGTACGGATTCATGTACGCGTCGAGCGCACCCTCGCCGAAGCGTTCCTGCGCGAAGTCGAGCCCGCCCACGAGTCCTTGGTTCGCCTGCATGTACTGCTGGAAGGCGGGGCTCGACCACGCGCTCCCCAAGCCGCCGAGCACGCCCATGCCCTGCCGCCCCATTGCGTTCACGCCTTGCGCAGTGGGACCGTAGTTGCGAATGAAGTCCGCGCTGCCGAGAGCCGACCGACGCATCCGATCAACGTACCGCTGCGTCGAGGGATCGAGCGTGGTCGTAGTCGTCTTCGACCCTCCACCAAACAAGCCACCGAGGAAGAACGACGGCGGGTTGAATCCGAACGTCCCGACCTTCGTGCTCGCGCCGCTACCAATGTCCCACTGCATTCGCATGATCTCCTCCTACTCGTCAGTGATGAGGCCGAGCGCGATGAGCGCGGCCACTTCGTTAGCCGGAAGGTCGGGCATCTTGTCTTCAAGCCCGGACCAATCTATCGGCCGCAGTTCCTCTTCGACCGGGCACTCCAGCAGTTCCTTGAACTCGCGCTGGAACGCCTCCGCGTCGGCGAGCTTCGCACCGCCCCCGTCCGCCCGTACCACTTCCCCGTCCTCGTCACGCTCGGCGTGCTTCTCGACCAGCTTCATCCGCTGCTCCTCCACTTCCTTCAGGAGCGAGCGCACGAGCTTGACGCGCTTCCCGGCGGAGAGCGAAACGCGGAACGGCAGATCGCGCTTCGCGAACGCCTCCAGTGCCGGGGACCAAACGTACAGTTCTTCGTGTGTCAACATGTCGGGATCCTCCTCTTGTCGGGTTATCAACTTGTGGTGCCTCGTTGCACCGCTTCAATATACACCGCTAGTGGGCTCTCCACGCACCGCCCGAGTACACGTACAGTACGTTGTTCGCGCGGTCGTACACCATCGGGACCGTCCCGGTGTACGTGGTCGGCGTGCCGGTGGGCGTCCCGTTGCATGACGGGATGTGAACGAAGCCCGAGGTGGCAGTCGTCGCCAGTTCCGAGTTGCTGTCGTCTCGCAGCAGGAAGTCGCGTGACCCTTTGAGAGCGGCAACATACACGCCCCCGGCCCGCAGCAGCATCTCGTCGGCGTTGTTGTCGTAGTAGATGGCACCAGAGCCGTAGGCGTCAGTGTCTCCGAAGTACAGCGAAGCACTGCCCGTATTCCCCGAGATGATGCTCACGATGGCGTTCGTGCCAGCCGCACCCGCCGAGATGAACCCGGCGACGTGCGCGGAGTTGAACGCAGGCGCAGTGCCACCATCGCGCCTGACGAGGAGCCCTGCGGTCATGTTCGTCGGCAGACTATCGCTCCCGCTGGTCGGGTTCACGATGGCGTAGTCGCCGGTCACCTTGAGGTCGGTGACGTGCAGCGACTTCACCCGGTTGCTGGTGTTCCCGAGTTGGTACGTGTCGTCCGAGTTCGGCAGGATGTCGCCCCCGGCGAGAACCTGCCAGCGGCTCGTCAGTGTCGTCGGGTCGCCAGTGTCGCGAGTCTGGAAAACGATACGCCCGCCGTGTTCGGTCGAACTCCACGTCGCCGACGCAGACTGAAAGAGGATCGCTGCGCCGGTCTCCCACGCACTCGTATCCCACCCTTGCCCTGAGACGGCGAGGAGAGTCTGGAACGATGTCGTCGCTGACTTCGACGAGTACGTCCCCTGCGAGCGGCGACCGTAGACGGTCGGCGTGCCCGCGTAGCCGTCAAGATAGAGCAGCCCACCACCAGTGCCCGAAGCGTAGGGGTACACATAGAGGTAGGAGTTGGCTCGCACCCGCTGGAGGTAGATGTCGTTCACATAGTAGGTGCTGTCGCCAATGTTGTGCGTGTTCCCGGCGTTGGGCTTGAGATCGGTCGTCGTGATGTACCAAGCCCGCGCACCGTTCGTCCAAAAGTCGATGCTCTTCCCCGCACTCGCGTACACCCGCGCAGCGGCATTCGACCCGTAGTAGCCGAAGGTCGCCCGTCCACCAGTGAAGGCGATATAAGACTCGTCCCCGATCGCTCCGCTCGGATCGACATAGTTGAGGTTCGCATCCATCGTCACCGAGTCACCGAAGAACACAGCGCCCGCACCCGTCTGAATTGCGTAGTTCGCCGTGTTGCCTGCCGTCACGTCTGCGATCTGAAGCGCGGTGACGGTCCCGAGGCTCGTCCCCGGTACGTCGTAGGGCGAGATGATGTAGAGCATGTCGAGGGTGGTCAGCGCCCCACCACCCGTATCGACTCCGCCCCAGATCTCAAGAATGGTCGCCCACGTTACCGTGCCAGCACCCTTGTGGTTGAGCCCGATATCGAGCCCGTAGGCATCCGCGACGGAACCCGTACTGTGGGTCAGGTCGAGGTAGAAGCCGACATTCACAGGACCGTTGGTGCTCGCGGTGTCGTGAGTTCCCACCACCGTGAGTCCCTCGTCGTAACCCGAGGAAGTCGAGTTGGTGTACTCGAAGTAGCCCGCGCCACCGACCTGTAGTAGCTCGTCGCCATCAGCACCCGAAGGAGCGGTGCCGATGATCAGCGGGCCGGTATGTACGTCCACCTCTCCGCTCTCGCTGACGGTGAACAGCGCCGTAAGCGCCGCGTCGTGACCGACGACGAATGTCTCGGTGCTGCTGTTACTGTCGGCGTCGAGCTTGATGCGGAACCCGGCACCCGACTCCCACACTCCCTGCCCACTGTACTTCAGGCCGAAGTTTGCGTAGTTGTCCCCGACGACGTACCACTTGGTGCCGTTGGTCGTATAGATCGCGCCGATGCCTTCCGAGCTACTCCCGAGCCCCCCACCCGACGTCGGTATGAGCGAGCCCGTCGAGCCGTCGATGTACCACACGTTCGAGTGTACCGACTTGAGCCGAAGGTCGCCGGTATCACTCGTGATGGTCGCGTCGGTGCCGTTGTGCGACAGGAGCAGGCTCGGCGTGAGGTAGCTCGATCCGCCACCGCCCGCACCGACGATGCGCAGGATCGCACTCTGCGTACGCGTGCTCGCGTACTCGTGCGTGAAGTGGTAGTACACGTCACTTGAGTACGCCGTCGGCCCGGACTCGAAGACCATCGTGCTGTTGTTATTGAATCGCAGATACGGTCGCCCGCTCACACTGTACGGCATGAGATCGAGGTACACGTCCCCGAGCGCCCCGTCGAGCTTCAACTGTGCTGTGGAGCTACCGTCGACGTGGAGGACCGGGGACGAGTCGGCAAGCGTCGCCGTACCCGTCTCCGTCACCGTGAACAGGTCGGTCGTGAGGTTCTTCCGCACCTTGAAGAACGAGCCGGTGCCGCTGTTGTCCCCGTCGATGTCGAGCGTGATGCTGTCGCCCGATACCCAGCTTGCCGTCGCGCCCGCGTCGAGCGTGATCGCGTGATACTGGTCATACTGCACGATGCCGATAGTCGGCAGGTAGAGCGTGCCGTCGATGGTGACGTCGGTGTCGAATTGCCCAGCACCCGCCACGTTGAGCGTCGAGTCGAACGTCACGGCGCCGGTGACGTCGAGCGTCGTGCCGACGTCGAGCCACGTCCCGATGTTCACGCCCTTCGGGAAGTGACGGCTGAGTTCGCGCTGCGTGACTTGAAGCGTGCCCGAGTTGTTGTAGACCTGTCCGAGCGGGAACTTGGTCTGGAAGTCCCACGCGTACGTATCGGCGACGACCGCTTGCGGTGCACCCGCGTTGTACTCGATGCCGACATACTTCGTGTTCCCAATCGTCGGTGCGTCGAGTTCTGTCGCCGCCGCCCACTCCACGAAGTAGAGCGTCGAGACGTCGCTCGCCGTCGCGCGCAGTCCGCCTTCACCGGCAGTGACGTTGATGCCGGGGGGCGTCCCTTCGCCTTGATACTCCCCGCTGTAGACGTAGAAGTCGTGCAGGTACCAATAGGAGTTGGTCGCGACCGTGGAGAGGTCGGTGTAGATCCCGACATACTGGTGCGACGCATCGTCATAGTCCGTTGTGAGCGTCACCGGAGAGTAGGAGTAGGCGTTGCTGCCGTCCTCGTCCTCGTAGCTGACCGTCACTTGGTTTCCGGTGAAGTAGACGATCCATCGCTTCTTCGTCGCCTTCGTCCACGCAAGCGTCGTCGCGAGCGTATGCGTCTCCCCCTCCGACCCGTTGAGGCGCTGAATGAGCTTGACCTGAACGGTGTCGTTATTCGGAGCCGCGTTGCTCACGAGGTACAGGCGAAGGTTCTGCTCGCCCCCTCCCCGACCGTTGTTGTTCATCCGGTACATCAACCCGACGCCCCCGCCCGAGGTATCCTCGTTACTGCGCGTGATGAGCGCCGCCACAGTGTGCGGGTTCCCAGCGGTGATGACGTCCGTATTCGACCAACAGAAATAGTTGAGCGCCGTCGCTCCGCGAGCAGCCGTCCCGTTGAACGTCCCGTCGTCAATCTTGAATATGCCCGTGAACCCTTGGTACGACGCCCAGCCCGAGTCGGGCGTATGTGAGGTGAGATCAGTCCCGCCCGTGTCGGTGAAGGTATCGGACCCGATGATACTGCCGCCCGCTGCGGCGGAGATAACCCCACCAGAGATGAAGTGCGCCGACTGCACGACGTCGCGCATATCCTGCAGCGTCTTGTACGCCGCCGGGTAGATGTTCTCGAAATCTAGATTCGCCGCAGGGATCTCGGTCGGGATCCCCGCGACGGTGGCCGGATACGACGCGACCTCCTGCAACCAACGCGACACGTCCGAGCGGAACGCCGCTTCGTTCCGCTGGTCGTACGCCGGTGGCGGCGGAGGGAATACCGCGATAGCAGCGCGTGCGCCGTCGGCCATTAGCGTAGACCTCCGGGCCGCACGTCAATGCGCGGCATACCGATGCGCCACCCGGAGTCGGCGGGGGTATCTTGGTCGAGCTTGAGTCGGATCCACCGCCCCGTCTTCCGCAGCGACGTCTGCGTCGAGACGTTGAACGCCTCGCTCGCCTCCGTGCCGCCCGGATAGAACGACGTGTAGACGGTGAGGTTCGCGTCGCCGATGGTCTGATCGTCGGGGATGTAGTCGCGCATGAACATCACGTGGTCGCCGTCGGCAAGCTCCACCGGCCCGCTCTCCACGTACGGCGAGAGCGCCGTCGAGTCGTCCACGTCGAGGTACACGCCGCCGCGCTCGTGATCGTACACGCGCCCGGATGCGTCCGCCATCATCGGGTACTGGAACGCCCCTCGGTCGATGCCGCTCGTGCGCTGAAGCTGCCCGATGGCGAAGTCGCCGCGCGCGTAGTTGAAGATCACGTAGCGGTCGTTCTCGTCGCTCCCGGCCGAGGGATAGAAGAACCACACTTCGTTCTGCTCGGCTATGGAGACGGCGCAGATCTTCGACGCCTGCATCCGGTTCATGTCGTTGAAGACGTAGTCCTCGACGTCGCACGGCATCGGTTGCACGAACCCGTCGTAGATGTAGAAGCCGTGATGCCCCATCCAGACCGCGCGGTTGTCCACCATCGCGACTGCCATGCGACTGATGATGCCGCACTGGTTGCCGAGCGTCGTGAAGTTGTAGACGAGCGTGCCGCCGATGTAACGCATCGCGAAGAGATCACGGTCGGTCCATAGGAGTGTCTCGTTCCGCCCACGCCGCCCGGTCATTAGTTGGCCCGCACCGGGTAGCTCGAAATCGCCCGCTTGCGTCGTACCGTCGCCCGGATCCACCCACGTCGTGTAGTCTTCTTGATCGCTCCACATGACTCGTCTCGCCGTTGCAGCGGAGTGAACACCCGAGATGTACCCGCCCAACGCGACTACGAATCGTTCTGGCGTTACTACAACTCCGAGGGCACCGATGGGGGAGGTCGCAGCCACTTGGGTCAAGTCGTTCCCCGTGTTCAGATCCCAATAGTAGATCTTCCCGTCCGAGTACGCGAGTGCAATAAGGTACTCGCCGAAGTTGTCGAATTGCCATGTGTTCGCCTCGACCAACGTCTCCTGCGCCGGATCGCCGGTGCCGTAGTACATGTCGCCGTAGTTGCCGGTGTTGTAGACACCGGTGGCGGACACGGCGCTCGCCCCGCCTGCGGTGAAACCGGCGGGGGTGATCTCGGTCTGCACGCCCTCCGAGAATGCGTACGCCTTGTTGTACGTGCCGTAGCAGAGCCACGGATTCTCGGTGTTATCTCTCCACCCGAAGAGTCCGCGGATCGGATCGGACACGTTGATGTTCGCAATCGAGGGGTTCGTGATCTGCACGTTCTCCCACCCACCGACCGGCATCGCGACCGGGCGGTCACCCTTCCCAATCCATCGCACGAGGTTGCAGTCGTACCAGCGCCCCTTGCTCTGATACTTCGTGCCGTTGCGCCACACGCCGGGCGGGAGACGCAGAGGGATGTACGCCACTATTCCTCCTCGTCGGCGAAGGGGTCCACACAGTGCGAGTAGTCCCCCTGCCACACACGCATCTTGATGAACGCGTTCTGTGCGATGGCGTCCTCGACCGTGCGCGTGCGGGAGCCGCCACCGCTCGCACCGATGGTGAGGATGTCGTCGCCGATGACGGCGAAGACGATCTCGACGTGCACGACCGGCGAGCCACGGAAGATGAGCGCACCCGGCTTCGGCGTGCTCGCCTTGTAGCGCAGCGCGAGGTCCGCTGCAGTCTCATCGGCGCCACGCGGAAACAGCCCCACGGACTTGAGCATCTCGATTGCGATGCCCGAGCAGTCGAAGCCCGAGGGGTCGTCTCCGCCCCACTTGTACCAGCGACCGATGAACTGCTGGAGGTAGTTCAGCGCGAGCTTACGCCGAATTGTCATTGGCCCGAACCTTCTTAGTGTAGGCATTGGCGGCATTGTATGTCCCCACACAGATAGTCACAATCGTTACGAAGTCTCCCGTTAGCTTCTCTGCGAACGCGAGTACGAATGCCGAGACGATCCCGATGAACGAGAGCGTGAACTTCCGCCATCCCGGTCGCACCTTACGGCTTCCCTCCGAGCGCCTGCATGATCTGCGCGGCGAAGGACATGAGCGCGCCGATGACGGCACCGGCAATACCGGCGACGGTGAGCGCAGCGCGCCATGCACCCTTCGCCTCGGCCACGAGCAGGCGCACCTCGTGCATGTCCTCGCGGATCTGCTCAATGTCCTGCGCCATCTTCTCCTGACGCTTCTCGACCATGCGCATTCTCAAGTCCATTCTCCCCTGCTCGATGAGCACGTCGGCGAGCCCTGAATCGTGCGTCTGCATGTTACGTCTCCACGGCTGCGAGCCAAGCGGTGTACTGCCCGTTCTTCACATGTCGCACGTACGCCGTGTACGCGTTCGCCTCCCAGATCGTCGTGGCTATGCCGAGGTCGCGCATCGTCTCACCCGGCGACGACGTGCCGACGATATTGTCGGGAGAGTCGACGCCGTACGCCTGCTGCGTGCTCGCCGTCAGGTCTCCGTTGCGCCACTGCACGCCGACCTTCTTCCCGCCCGCGTACCAGTACAAGTTCGCGAACAGCGGTTCGGCGCTCGGTGCGTCTCCGCTCGGGTTCTCCCCTGTGCCCGCGATGATGAAGGCGGGCAGCATTAGGAGCTATTCCCTTGCAGCAGCGCGCCACGAATCGTCGTGCCCGCGTCGCGCGTGAGGAACCCGAGCACGTCCACGCCGCTCGACTGCAACGTCGGCGTGCTGCCGCCCGGCCACTTCACCGCAGCGGGCCACGAGATCGAGTACGCCGCACCGTTCGTGAGTTCGAGCACGAAGAACACGCCGTTCGCCGGTACGTTCGAGAACGTGACCGAGGTGATCGCCCCGGTCACCGTCCCGTAGAAGTAGTTCCCGGCGGAGAGATCGAGCGTCACCGCACCCGACATGTTCCCCTTGTTCACGAGCGTGTACGAGTCAGTGAGGTGCACGAGGTCGCCCGTCATCGTGCCGCCTGCCTTCGGCAGCGCGGCGTCCGCCGTCGTCTTGATGGCGTTCACGTCCGTGTCGATGTCATCGAGCGCCGTGTTCAACTCGGTGCCCCACACGTTGAGGGATCCGCCGACCGTCGGCTTGCCCCACGAGAAGTTGGTCGTTGGTGTAGTTGCCATGTGTGCCCCCTAACCGATTGCGAGTCGAGGGCGCATCACGAGGCGCCCGGTGTATTCCAGCCTGTCCGTGTACTTCGCGAGGTGTTCGAGCTTCTGCTCAAGTTGTCCCTGCCAGATCGCGATGCGCTCGTCGTCGCGCAGGTACGGCTCTGCTTCCACGAGCGCCGCGTACAAGTACACGTCCGGGTGCGCTTCGAGTAGCCAGTTCGACGTGAGCGTATCCGAGAGACTCGGCAGCACGCTCTCGTACTTCAAGTAGAGCGAGTACGCCCCGTCCGGTACGGGCGCGAGGTACAGCCGCGAACCAACGATGGCTCCGACGACCGGGAGCCCGGTCGCGCCCGCGTCGAGCTTCATCATCGGCAGCTTGTCGGCGGGGACAATGTTAATCTCGCCGCGCCGGTTGTCGCCGTCGTAGTAGAGCGCCTCAACTGCCTTGAAGTCGGACGGCAGCGTGACGTAGTCCGTGCTCGCCACCGTCGTCAAGGTTCGCTCATCCAACTTCCGCACCCGCTGATCGCGATTGAGTTTCGCTTCGGCGAGCGTGATGAAGTCAGTCACTACGCTCGTCAAGTCGCTGCGCGCGAGCCATGTCGAAATCGCCGACTGCAGGTCTGAGTACGTCGCCAGTGCCATTGCGTTCCATCTCCTCGTTGACCACGAACGCCGCGTGTGCGTTGTGGAACTTGAACGTGCCGAGGTGGCCCATCTCCTGAGAGAGGTCGTGATCCACCATGATCTTCCATCCAGCCTCTCGGGCTAGACGACAGAAATATACATCCTCTCCGCACCAGCGGCGCGGGTTCTCGGGATCGTGGGCGAACATGAAGTACTGCGCATCCTCGCCAATGTCCCGAAAGATTTGCGTCGGCATCAACACGAAGCCGAACCCGACGGCGTCTACCTCTTCGAGCCCGCTCGACGTTGGCAACGTGTAGAGGCTCACGTTCACGTCCTCGTCCATCGTCGCGTACGGCTGTCGAACGTGCTTGAACGCCACCGCTCGCGGCGGGAACTTCCGCGTCGAGTAGTTGGCGCCCACGAAGAACTTCTCGTCCTCCATCCGCTTGATGTGCGACAGTGCTTGGAACAGGGACTCGGCCGGGAACGTGTGGTCCGTGTCGAGCCAGAGCATGTGCGTCGCGCCGGTGCGGAGCGCCTGCTCGGCGAGATCCTGTCGGCCGACGTGGATCGCCGTGCTCTGCACCATGTTCATTCCCAACTCAATCGCGCCGTCGGCCACCAACGTGCTCGACACGAGCGCGACCATCTTCGTGAGGTCGTACATGAACTCCGCCGGGATCATGTCTCTCGTCGGCATCGCCAAGAACAGCTTGACCGGCGCGGGAGGATTGTCGAGGATCCTCGGCCGGTAGCCCTGCTGCTCGGGCTCGGCGTCGTCGGGGCGGAACTTCCGTGTGCGTTCCGGCTGTTTCACTTTCTTCTGTCGGGACATGTCGGGTTCTCCTACTTACTCAGTGATGCGTTGATGCACTTGTACGCCACGCCTTCGGTATCGAGCCACTTCAGGAGCGCCTTCTCGTCGTCCCAGATGCCGCGCCGTTGAAGCTCGAACATCGTCGTGAGCGGAATGCGCGCGACGACGCGACCGTCGCCCCATCGCTTCGTGTTCTCGTCGCGCTCGTGCTTGTTGAAGTCCACGAGATCCTGTACCTCCTGCCGCTCCTCGACGACAAAGCCGTCGCCGCCGTTCGTCTCGTGGAACAGGGATTGATGCCGCTTCCAATCGTCTAGGGTGATGATGCGACTCATAGAATCTCCGAGATCGGGACTTCCCAAGTGAGGCCGACGCCTACACCGGCGCACGGCTGGCCTGTCGTACACACGCCGACGAACACGCCACCGCTCACCTTCGGGACCCAGATCGGCGGGAGACGCGGGCGCGCGTCGAGCACGTCGGAGAGCGAATCCACCGCCGTGCGTGAGTTCTCATACGCCGCGCGGAGCACCGCCGACGCTTCCTTTTGCTTGTCGAGCGCGAGTTGCACGTCGTGTGCAATCGCACTCAGACTGTCAATCGCCTCGTCGCGCGGCTCGATGTACTGCGCGCACGTATCGGGCGCGGGCGGGAGCGAGTCCCGCACGTAGACAATGCGCTCGCGGACTGAAGCAGACCGTCGGTCCACTTCGGCGACGAGCGAGTCCGCCTCGTGTTCGAGAGCGGAGGAGTGGTCGGCGAGTGAGTCCGCCACCGATACCAGCGAATCGACTTCTCCCTGCACAACTGCCACACGTCGCTCATACTCGGCGAACGCGCGGCGAGAGAAGTACTGAACTCCGAGGACGACACACAGTGCGCACGCACCAACGATCCATCCGTGCAGTGGCAGTCCTCCGATGCGCCGGGTCATGCAAAGGCTCCTCGGTGGAGGAGGGGCCGAAGCCCCTCCCCACCTAGCTACTGACCTCTCGCTTACGAGGTCTCCAGATCGAACGCTCCGCCGAGGGCGGCTTCCTGCTTGACCTTCAGCCCCCACTCGATGAGCAAGAGCCTCTTCTCCGCGTCACCGGTCTTCGCCAGCTTCTCGATGCGGAAGTTCCGCAGCACGGCGAGCGCCAGATAGTCGAAGTCGAGGAAGTACGCATCCCGCTCCCGCATGAAGCGGTTCGGAATGACCTTCAACGCGCCGAAGTCGGTCACGTAGACGTCGGCCGCAGCGATCACGGCAGTCGGCTTCGGCGACACGTTCGACATGTCGAAGTTGCGAGTCACAACGCCCGTGAATCCGCTCACGACGGTCTTGTTGTAGGGACCGACGAAGAGGTTCTTCAGGGTGCCACCGCTCGTCCAGATCTGCTGTGCCACGTCCTTCAGGATCGTCTCCGAGAAGGCGCGCTGCAGAGTCGTGGTCGCATCGGTGCGCGTCGCATCGGGAACGCCCGACGTGTAGGTCGGATCGTTGTCCGTGGTCTGCGCGTTGGTGTTGGTCTTCAGCCATGCACCCAGCGTCGCGGTCACCCGCGCCTGGGTCGTGGATCCGGCGTCGCCTGCCACGTTGGAGAAGACGGTGAACTCCATGTCCCGCTTGATCTCGCTGCCGCGCCGCGCCAACTGGTAGGCCAACTCCGACTTCCGGCCCGCCTTGTCGACGGCTTCCAGCGTGCCCGAGACGCCGAGCGTCTTGGACGAGATCTGCATGTAGTTCCCGACGCGGACGGTCGCCGTGGACGCCGTCACGCCGGAACCATAGTCCTCACCTTCCAACTGCGCGTTCGCAGCGGCGGCGGCGAGTGAATCGGTCTGCCACTCGAACAGGGAGCCGTTGATGCTCTCCCTCTTCATGCTGGACACGGCAGGGGTGTCGACCGGCGAGATATCGAAGATCCGATCCGCCAGCTTCTCCCGCGCACCGATGACTTCGTGCCGCGTGTAGGTGCCTGTGAACAGTGCCATTGTACTTCTACTCTCCTTCCCGACTTAGAAGTCGTCGGGCAGTGCTTCCTCAAAGAATGCTTGGGCATCGTCAAAGTGCCCGGTTTCCGAGAGGCGCTTACTTGCACGAGTGAGCTTCTTCGAGGACCGCTGCGCCTTCCGCAGTTTCGGCTTTCCCGGTCGGAGGACGGGCGCCTTCGAGCCCTTATCCTTGACAACCTTCTTGCCCTTCTGCTGGAGGCGATTGTACTTCATCGCCATGCGCAACATCACGAGCGCGCGGTGATCGGTGAACTGTGCCACCTCTTCCTTCGAGAGGCCGAAGAACTCTTCGGCGAACTCCACGAGTTCCTTGCTCTCGCTCTTCCGCACGTCGTTGTCCTTCCACTCGGGAATCGCAGTCACCAACTTCTGCTGCTCCTCCGCGAGCTTCGCCTTGAACTGCTCGAACTCTTCCTTCTGCTGCTCCTCCTTGATCCGGCTCTGCTCGGCATCGAGTGCCGTCTGCAACTGCTGCTGCTGTTGCCACTCCGCCCATGCCTGCGCGTAGTGTGCCGGGTTCTCCTTCTTCAGTGCCGCCCAATCCGGCTCTGCCGGTTTGGCTCGGTCGAGGAGCGACTTGAGTTCGCCAAGGCGCTCAGAGTACTCGTCCCGCGCCGCGCGGACCGCCTGCATCTCCGACTCGAAGCCTTTTCGCTCCTCGGAGAGCTTCATGGTCTTGCGCGTGTAGTCCGCCTGCCGCTGGTATCCGTTGACGAGTTCTTCGAGGGTGACGTCGGACTCTTCGCCGCCGACTTTGACCCGGAAGGTCTGCGGGGCTTCGTCCTCTGCGTCCTCACTGTCCTCGTCGCCATCCTCCTCTTCGGCGACGTCGGCGTCGTCGTCCTCGGAGTCTGCCTCCTCTGACTCTTCGGACTCGGCCACTTCCTCATCGTCATCGTCGGCGGGCTCACCTTCGCCCAATGCCTCGCGACGATCCTCCTCTTCCTCTTGTTCTCCCTCGGGCGCTTTCAACTCGCCGTCGTACACATCGCGGTCGAACGCGTCGTCGGGCAAGAGGCTGTGCAACTCACTTGCTGCCGCGTCTACATCGTACTCGGCGGCGTTGTTTTCATTGGACATTGTAATCGCTCCGTGTCATAGGTGGAAGCCCTTAACGGGGATCCCGTGTGATCCGTGCCGTCGTGAGCTTGCCGTGATCCATGATGGATTGCAACATGCGCAGCACCTCATCGAGCGCGTGCATCTTGGCCCATGCCATCTCGCGCTTCTGCGGTTCTGTCGCTCCCCTCCACTCTCGGATGAACAGTTCCTCCGCCGCATTCACGGCGTACTGGAACGTGTCGTCGCCGAGGATTCTCTCCGCCTGCTCGCCCGCGTGAATGATCTCCGCGTGCGAGGCGGGTGGGTCCACTTTGCGTCGGGATGCTTTCGCCATGTGCTCTCCTATTGCGCCTGCGTGTCGGGTTGGTTGGCGTCCATGATCAGACGCTCACGCTCCGTGCGCTGCCGGGCGTCTGCCTCGGCGGCTTGCAGTCCGTACTTGAGTTCGAGTTCCTGTTGCTTCAGCGCGAACTCGCGCGCCATGCGGTCGCGCTCGCGCTCGTCCTCCATGCGCAGCTTCTCGATCTCGCGCTGGTGCTTCGCCTGCTCGCTCTGCGCCTGAATCTGCGCCTTCGCCTGCTCGACCTGCAGTTGCGCCTGCAGCGCCATCGTCGTCGGATCCTCGGGCGGCGGCTGTTGCGCCTGCGCTTCCTTCTCCGCCTGCTCCTGCTGCTGCGTGTACTCCTTGTAGAAGTCGGTCGCGCGCGGCCAGCCGCTCAACTCGACCATCTTCGCGAGCGAGTGCCGCAACTCGGCGAAGCCGACGACCGGATTCGGTCCCATCTGCAGCAGCGCCATCTGCGACTCGACGACATTCTGCAGCACGCGCAGCTTCTCTTCGCTCGTGCCCGCGCCGAGTGCGACGTTGATCTTCACGTCCTTGTTCGCGTTCCAGTGACGCGGATCCACCTGCACCCACTCGTTGCGGATGCGGACGGTGCGCGCGTAGTCTTGGTGCCGCACGACGCTGCGCAGCAGACCCGCGAACAACTGCTTCAGTCCCGTCTCCACGAACACGCGCACCAGCATCTCGATGTGCTGCTGTGCGGCAGTGATCGTCGCGGCGACTGCCGCCTTCGTGCTCGACTGCAGCGAGTCGGCGTCGAGCCCGGCCGCAGCCTTCGAGATGCCCGTCCGGTTCTCGCGGATCTCGTCGATGTACCCGAGCACCGGCAGCGCCTCGCGGCCCACGAAGTCGTGCTTGATCTCCCGCATCATGCCGGGAGCGCGCGAGCGCACGATGCCGCCGATCTCGGTGTTCAGTGCGTCCGCCATGTTCACGTACCCGTCCACGATCTCCGTGCGCGGGTTCAGGGAGAGCGCGAGCGAGTCGAGCATCCCGCGCATGATCATCGACTTGATCTGCTGCAAGTCCATCGTGTAGTCGGCGAGCGACTGCCCGTAGAGCGTGTGCGGCTCGGGATCCGGGCAGTACACGGCGAAGGGACGCTCGTCCACCGCCTCGTCGAAGACGATCTCCGAGCGGCCGACGATGCAGACCTTGCGCAGTTGCGTCTCGCCGTCGCGCTCGATGAGCACGTAGCACTCGGCGTACTCGACGTCGCGCGTCGCCTCGTCCCCTTCCTCCTCGTACGTCGTGCTCGTGCCGCCGTCGAGCGTGCGCGCGTCTTCGAGCGCCGAGCCCGGCTGCTCCCGCTTGCCCTTGGCGTCCTCGATCACTTGCGGGTCTATCCCCATCTCGACGAGTTCGTGCGCCTTCATCTCGCGGACGTGCGCCACGAAGCGTGCGTCGTCGATGCTGCGCGCCGACGGCGAGACGTAGAACTCGTCGTTCGGCACGTTCTCGATGACGTGGCGGCTCTCATCGACGTGACGCGTGAGCGTGCAGTCGTAGAGGGTGAGCGGTGCGAGGTTGTCCTCGGATGCGGCGATGTTGGGATACTCCTTCTCGATCACGAGGTCGCCCTCGTCGGAGAGGATCGCCAACTGCTCCTCGCTCACGCCCGTGTGGTGCGACGTGTGGATGCGGTCGCGCTCGATGTAGTTCCACTTCACGACGCCGAGCTTGCGGATGAATGCGTCCTTGATCCACGAGTGGAAGATCATGAAGCCGGGATTGTCTTCGCGGATCACGTAGTTGACGTAGTCGGTCTGCTGCCTCGCGGCCTCCACGTCGTGCTCGTCGGCGGGTGCGTACTCGATCACCTCTTCGGGACCGAAGATGATACGCATGAAGCTCGGGATGATCGCCTGCACTGTGTCCCGTACGTCAGTGGACACGACCTGAGATCTTCCTCTCGCTTCGTTACCGAACTTTTCACCGAGGTAGTACTCGGTCGCCTTCTCTTGGACGGGCTCGACGTTTCCGGTGTAGAACGTCTCCGCCTCTTCGAGCATGTTGATGACGAGCGAGCGCAGATCCTCGTCGGCGTCTTCGACGACCTCGCTCTGCTCGCCGGGATCAAACTCTTCGCCGAACTGGATGTTCTCTTCGGGCATCTCCTTCCTCCGCTACCATGCGAGCGCGGGAAGTGAAGTGTCAGTGAGGAATCGGTACGTGCGAACATTGACTACAAAGTTAGTGAAGCGCAAGGCTGTGACACGCACTCCATATTCTGCCGTCTCCTCGTCGAGCCAGCGCGTGAGATCGGTCGCGAGTCGCCTGCGTGAACCCGAGTCAATCCTGTTGGGATCGACCTCGGCGAGCTTCTCTGCGACACGCGCTCCAAGTAATTCCTGTGTCGTTTCTTCGTAGTCCTCGATCTTGTTCAGCGCGGCAGCGGCGTCCTCAACGAACACGGTTGCGGCCACCGAAAAGGTGAGCGCATCGCCGTTCTTCAGGGTGATGGTCAGGAGCGGCGTGCCGACGATGGACGGGGCGATGCCGACGGCGCGCACCTCCATGAAGTACGGGATCACCGGCCAGCGCCCCGGCGGCACGGTGCGCCAGTACTTGCCGAAGAAGTAGTACACGCCGCGCTCCCACTGCTCGACGGCGCGGAACGGCCACAAGAACTCGATGAAGTCGAAGACGAGGCGGACTAGCTCACCCATCACTACCCCCTTTCTCCTCCGAGACTACCTCATTCTCGAACTCGATGATGTGCTCGACGGCGCGGTCGTAGTCCCGGTCGCCGATGCGGTGCTTGTTGAACTCTGCGCCGAAGATGCGGCGCCAGTTGTCCGCGAACTCCTGCTCGGATACGCGGAGCGGTCGTTGCTTTGATCCCTTGCTCATACGATCCCCGGAATGTTGCGCTCGATGGGCGTCGCCCACGAGGCGTTCTTGCCACCGCCCGCCATCGTCGAGAGATCCTCGGCGAAGGTGAGCACCAATGCGTCGGCCACGTCGGGTGACGCGAAGCCGCGCTTCTTCATGTCGGCCTTGCTCTCGACGATCAGCTTGCCGCTCGATTGGAACTGATACCTCGGCGTCGTGAGTTCGAGCACGAGGTCGTCCTCGGTATCGCGCGGCGGGAGTTGCACCGCACGCGTCTCCAGCCACTCGCGCGTTCTCCACCATAGCTCGCTGCGCACGTTGCGGAAGCGGTCCTTGATGGCAGGCGTCTCCGAGACGTTGATGCCCCGCACCGGGAGCTTCAGTTCGCGCAGGCGGTCCACGACGCCCGCGCCGACGCCAATGTCGTCCACGAGGATAGACGTCGGGCGCTTCGACGGCGGGGTGCGCATGTACTCCTCCGCGATCATCCCGCACAGCCGCATCGTGTCGAGGTTCCGGTAGATGATCGGCGGCGAGCAGATTCTGTTCGTGCGCTTCACGAGCACGGAGCGCGCGTCGCCGTAGCGCGCGACGTCGAGCCCCCACACGCACGGGGCGTCGGGCCGGTCGGTGACGTCCCGGCCGACGGCGGACTCGGCAAGCTCGAACGGAATGAGCGTGTCGTCGTCAGCGCGCGGGAACTCACCGAGCACACGCACGCGGAACGCGTTCGAGTCGCGCCCGTACCGGCGCGCCATGTCCTCGACGTAGTCCTTCGAGACGCGCGGCGAGTAGTAGGTCCGCTGGCGACCGACGGGGCGTGCGCGGTCCTCGGGCGGCACCGCCGCTGCGGCGCACACATGAATGTTCTCCCAGAACTCGGCGAGCGTCGTGTGGGTGTTGTAGAAGTAGCCGCCGGTGCGAACAGGGTTCGAGAGGATCAGCGTCGTCGCGTTCTCACCCGACATGGATCCACCGGCCGACTCGTAGATCGCGTCGGGTACGCCTGAGCCCTCGTCAACCGCGAGCAGCACGTTGTCGGAGTGCACGCCCTGCAGCGCCTCGGGCTTCTCCTCCCTACTTGTTCGTGCAGAAAAGAACGACGACTCGGGCGCGGCCTTGAGCACGATGCGGTCCGCCTTCAACTCGAACAGGGACTGCAGCGCCTCGGGGAGTTGGCGGAGCCAATGCTTCACCTCGGCGAGGAGCCCGTCGAATAGCTGCCCCGCCGTCGGTGCCGTCGCGACACTCTTCTGTGGGTACCGGAACAGCAACATGTGGAGGATGATCCACGCGGCCACCGCCGTCTTACCGGGTCCGTGACACGAGCGGATCGAGATACGGCGGCGCCGGGCGCCGTACGCCACGAGCACGCGGCGCTGCCACTTGTCGGGCTCGATGCCGAGCACCTCGCGAACGAACCTCGTCGGACCTCGTGCACCGGCTGGGGGTCCGTACCGGCGCACGAAGCCGGATAGGGGGTTACCCGTCGATGTCATGCGCCTCCCAGCACACGAGGTGCGCCGTGAGTTGTTCGAGCGCGTCGTGCATCATCGCCAGCCCTTCGGCCCGGACGTCGGGCGAGGCGCCGGTGCGCAGCACGGCCCCGGCGACGAGCAGCGCCGAGTACGCGACCGCGCAGCACTCGGTGCACGTCGTGCGGGTGAGCGCCATGTTGTCCGCCATCGTTCGCCACCTCCTGCCCGGCGGAGCCGCACGCGGGGGCACCTTCAATTTCGCACGAGGATGCCCTCTGCCGCATCCTTGGTTGCGTGCCAAGGTAGGTGCTTACCTGCCGCTCGAACGTTGCGTAGGGCTCAATCTCGAACCACTCAGGGCCATTCTGGGATTTTCGCGGACACACGACCACGTTCGCGCAGGCCGGGGGGCTCATCGAGGACCGGGGGGTCTTTTCGCTCTCTGTCGCCACAGCGCCTCCCTACGTCGTATAAGAAAACATTCTGTTAAGTTGGGTGTCACTGTAGGTGCAGCCTGTAAGTCACTGAGCAATGAGCACTTACGCCATTCGCTGTCACCACAGCACCTCGCTGCGCCCTTCATTATCGTGCATCACTGTCACCACTACTGTCACTGTCCAACGTGCGTCCGTCCTCAAAAGAGGACACGTCTCGCACGCGACGAGAGCGTCGCGCGCCGACCGCTCACGCCCCGGTTTCCCTCACCCGACGCCGGATCCGGGCCAGCAACGCGTGCCACGTCAGGCCCATGCTCGGCGCCTGCAGCTTGGCGAAGCGTGTCTTCGTGAGCCCCGACGCCCGCCACCGCTCGACGACCTCGTCGATCTCACTCCGGTCTATCGAGCGGCGATTCTCCGTCCACCCCTCCACCGCGTGCACTGTACGATGACAGTTAGCGCACAGCACGTCGCACTTGCCTGCCTCCTCTCGCAGCGACGCCTCTGACCTCGCTGCACTCCCGGCCGAGATCGCGAATCGCTTCTCGCTCGGGTCGCGGTGATGGAAGTCGAATGCGGCGTACGCCTCGTCGCTCGCTGGCGTCCAGCCGCACAGCAAGCACTGACCGCCGTGCTCCTGCACCAACTCCCGCTTGAATGCTGCGAACTCCACGTGCCTCATCTCTCCTCCTTGCCCCGTAAACGCACGAGGATGGCTTCTAACGCACGATCTACCCGAGCCAATACCCGAAGCCGTACGCCAGCACCAACGCCGCGAGGAACGTCACGACGGCGCCGATGATGCACAGCCACCCGCACTCCTCCCCAGCTATCCGCATCGAGCCGAGAAGTGCGAGAGGTGCATATGCTGCTCGATGATCAGCGACATACACATGCCCGGCCCGAGGAAGAACAGGTCCTCACTCAGCCACTCCTCGTAGCCGACGGCGTCGTGCATCGAGCGTCGCCGTCCACCGACAGGCTGCACGTAGATCCGGTAGCCGCGCAGCATCGTCGTCGTTCGGATGAACGCCTTGTCACGCACGCCGATGACCGTCGCAATCCTCTGACGATGTCCGCCTTCAGGGATGAGGTACACGCGCACCGTCCCGATGTAGTAGGACTCGATGCTCAACTCCACGCCTTGCAGCGGCTGCGGCGGAGATCCTTTGCCGCCCGCGCATCCAGCGAGAACCAACAAAACTGCTAGTGCGATTCTCTTCATGACACGGCCCACAGAATACCGAGTGAAGCCACGACGGCGATGAGAGAGCGCCACACGATGTTGCGTCCATTGTACCGGCGCAGCGGGATGAGCGCGTCTGCCTTCTGTCCTTGACCGTACACGGCGACGAGGATGGCAACGCCAGCCGCTGCCGCCTTCGCAGGCAGGAACGAGATGAGCAGGAACGCAACCACGAACGCGAGCGCCGCACCGAGCGTGTGCGCCATCGGCGGCGACTCCAAGAGGTAGTGATACCACATCCACGGCTTCGGCGGTGCGACGTCGCCACCGCTCGGCTCGATCCACCAGCGGAGCGGCGGCGGCTTGAGCGCGTTTCGCCACGTGTGCGAACTGAAGATCCAGTGATCAAACATTGAGTGCCCTCCTGCATTCCTCACATGTATCGAGGTGATTGGGTCCGCGCTTCGCGAGTCGCTGCTGCGCGGCCTTGACACGATACCATACTGCCTGCGGCGTCATGCCACGCGAAGCCGCAATCTGCTTGCAGAACTCCCAAAGCGAAACCCCTCGCTCGTGTAGCTCCGCGATGACTCCCTCGTCAGTGATCCTCCACTTGTTCCCCGTCCCCGGTGGACGCCCAGCCTTGCGCACCGGATCACTCATGTAGTGGTGACGGCGGTGGCAGTTCGCACACAGCACGTCGCACTTGCGAAGCTCTGCGAGCGTCGCTTCGAGCGTGCGGTTCGAGCCCGGTTGCACCCTGAAGCTCTTCTCCTCGGGTCGACGATGGTGGAAGTCGAACACGGCGTAGTCCACATGGTTCTGCGGCGTGAAGCCGCACATGACGCACCGACCACCGGCGCGCTCCACGAGGATACGCTTGCGCTCGCGTATGTCGAGCGCCCGCCACTGCGCATTCTCATTCAACGTCTGCTCCTCTCGCGAGAAGGATGAACCCGCACAAGACCGCCAGCGCCGCTCCTACGCGTTCGAGGAGATCCTGTGCGTGCAGGGAATAATAGACGCCCGACACGAACAGCATCGCGGCGCCAACGATAAGCACCGCCCTCATGGCAGCATCCTCGGCAGGCCGGGATACACGCACGTCTCAATCGTGACCGGGATGAGACTATCCTGCGCACGGTTCACCATCGAGAACGTGTCGGCGGTGCAGTAGAGCGGCTCTTGTGGCCCCGCCGTATCGACGCACGAGGCCACGAGCACCGCCGCCACGAAGAGCGCGCCGAAGAGCGCGACGACGCGCATTAGTACCCGGTCGCGTAGCATGAGAACTCACCGGGTTGCCACATGTAGCCCTCCCAAGGAGCCGTGAGCGACGCACGCGTCTGGTACTGTTGACAGTGAGCGACGACACGCCAGCCCGGCGAGGGGTACGTCTTGTAGACCTTGCAGTCGAACGACGCCCAGCGTGCGTTCGCGTACTCGAACCCGGTGTCCTCGGTGTAGCCGTAACCGGCAATCTCGAACGTCGGGAACGTGTACGTGACGTTGGCGTTGTACCGCACGCCCGACGCACTCATCCCGGCACTGCACCAACCGACCGTCTCATCGTTGGCAGTGGCGAGCGTCGGCGAGGGAGCGGTCGGCGTGTCCGTGCACGCAACGACGCCGATGGCGAGCATGAGCCCCGCGATCAGTCTACGCATTGGGATCCTCCTGTGGTGGAAGTGAAGTGAACTCGCCGTCGGCGATCTGCGGGCGGTTGCCTGCGCGCAGTGCATCGAGGTGCAGCGAGTTGAGAGACACGTTGATCAGTGGACCTTGCTGGCGCTCGTCGTACTCGTCTCGATTCTGCTTCGAGGCGAGCCACTTCCGGTAGTTCGCGCGAGCGACAGCGAGCGTCACGTCTTGAGAAGTTGCGGCGACGGTATTGTCGAGGATGTCGAGCCCCTCCTCGACGAGACCATGCGCGCGGATCTCACGAGCAGCGTCGAACTTCACGCGACGCTCGTCGCCGCCCATCTTGATCCACGAGTAGAGGAGCCCGCGCGATACACCGTCAGGGAACGCCTCAGACTTCAACCCGGCGGCGATCACCTTCATCGTCTTGTCGCCCTCGGCGATCATCTCGAAGATGCGATCCTCGCCGCCTTCGAGTTCCTCGCTCACCCATCGAGCGAATCGATTGAGCATTGGCCTTGGCATGACGTGAAATCTACCTAGCACGTCCATTCCCATGGACTCAACATATTCGTGTAGAGAATTGTCTTGAGCACCCTTACGGAAACGAAATGGGCGAACCCTTTGCGGCACGGAGAGTTAGCTTCGGCGAGCATCCTTACGATCCCTGCGACCGGCTACCCCCCATAGTAGTGTTCTGACGAATAACTTCTTCTCATCTCCCGTAGTAGCCTCTTGCTGAAATTATCGTAAGATCGTAAGGGTCAGCACCTAAATACCTGAAGAGACTGGCGCTTACCTCATTACGATGCTTCCAGATTTCCGTAATCCTTTCCGTAAGCGTAACCTCTCATCTGCACGCACACTTTCCTTGACACACTGAGTAGATTCCTTGGTCACGACACTTCCTCAACCCGACAGGAGGACAACATGGCTGACGACACCAACGGTCCGCGCGCCCACGTCATCATCGACTTGGAGAAGTTCCAGTTGATCTACGGGCACATGGTGCTGTTCAACAACGCGCTCGCCGAGACGCTGTTCACCCTCATCGCCGACGCGCGCTCGGGTGATGCGAAGGCAGTGCGTCAGGCGGTGGAGACCTCGCTCCCCGATCTGAGCAACGCCTTCGCCGACCTCCTCGCGGTCACGCCTGCGGCGCTCGGGCTCGCCGAGTACATCACGCCGCGCACCCTCTCGGTCAACGAGGCGACCGAGCATGGATCCGAGCAGCACAACCTCGATCAACTCCGCCGACTCCACGAACGTCAGGGGCTCGACTTCGGCGAGGGTGACGACGGCTCGGAGTTGAACTGATGTCCGACGTCCGCTACCTCCCGCCGCAGGATCCTGACCGGATCCGCGAGCAAGTGAAGCGGCTCGAAGCGTTGCATGACGCGCTGGGATGGTACCAGTGCGTGTGCTCGGCCACAGCCGACGACCACACGCGCAAGCTGCGCCGCATCGTCGCGCGCAACATCGCCACCGCCGAGCGTGCTCTCCGCGCGTTCACGTTTCCCCGGCGATGACGGACATCGTGACGCAGGTCCAGCATCTCGCGGCGAACTGGCGACACACGCCGCGCGCGGAGCGGTCCCGCATCCTGCACGCCGCCGCCCGTGAACTCATCCAACTGCGGACGCAAATGGCGTGCTGCAATCATTGGGCGCGGCTCATCACCAACCACTCGGAGGAACGCAATGATCCGCTTTGAGATGTTCGTCTCGAACCAAGAGTGTGCCGCGCTCGATGCGGTGCTCGCCGACGTCGAGGCGACGCTGCTGCGGCAGATCGGTCGGGAGCTACCCGACGACTTCGACCATGCGACACCGGCCTACGTCGCGCTCGGCCGGTTGCTCGCTCCCATCCGTTCACACTTGGCGCGACTTGCTGCGCTCCGCGCAGAGGAGGTACAGAAGGATGACCTCGTTGACTGAACTGATCGCCACCCGCTACGCCGCCGAGGGATTCATGTCCTCGCTCGTGGAGCGGATGAAGGCGCACGGCATCACCCAAGCCGCCGTCGCTCGCGCGGCTGGCGTGTGTCCGACGCAGATGAGCCGGTGGGTGCACGAGCGTGTGACGCCCGGCTTGGAGACACGCATCCGCCTCGATGAGGCGCTCACGTCCATCATCTACCCGACGGAGGTACCACAGTGACGCGCACCGAATGGATCGCTCTCGGAGCGAACGGGGCGTGCATCGCCGCCGCCATCGTGCTCGCCGCCCTGCTGTTCGTGGGTGGGCAGCAGCGGTACGAGCCGCTGCAGTACCGCACCGGCTCCCCGTTCCGCTTCGACGTCGTCACCGGCGTGTACGAAGCGTGGACGCCCGAGCAGGGATGGATCGTCGTCACGCCGAACACGGTAGGTGACTGATGGGCAAGAGCCAGCGGAACAAAGGCGCCGGGTACGAGCGCGAGGTCTGCGGTCTGCTCAACGCCACGTTCGGCACGGAGGTATCGCGCGTGCTCGGGCAGGCGCGCGACGGCGGCGGGGACATTCACCTCGGCAACTTCCTCATCGAGTGCAAGCGTCGCAAGGCGATGAAGACGTTGTACGGGTGGATGGCGCAGGCCACGAAGTCGGCGCACGAGTCGGGCCTGCCCATCCCCGTCGTCATGCTGCGCGCCGACGGCGAGAACACGCTCGTCGTAATCCGGCTCGTGGATTGGATGCTCACCCTCGACCGAAAGTGGGTGCAGGAATGAAGCAGCGAATGAAGCTCTACCCCTACCAAGAGGAGGGCGCGCGGTTCCTCGTGCACCGGCCGACCGCCTACTTGGCCGACGAGATGGGACTCGGGAAGACGGTGCAGGCGCTGCACGCGGCGTCGGTCACTGCCAACATCGACCCGGATGACGGGCTCGCGCCGTGCGTCATCTGCCCGGCGAGCGTGATTCCCGTGTGGCAGGAGCATATGCACATGCTCGGCATTCCCGGCGCCGTCGTGAGCTACAACAAGATGGGCAGTGTCCCGAGCGACGCGCAGTTCTTCATCTTCGACGAGGCGCACTTCCTGAAGAACCCGCAGGCGCAGCGAACCAAAAACGCACAAGAAATTGTGCGTTCTGCTGCGCGCGTGTGGTTCCTCTCGGGTACGCCGATGCCGAATGGTCCGCACGAACTGTTCACGGCGGTGCAGATGCTGCGTCCGGACCTGCTCACGCCCGAGTGGAACACGTACACGAAGTGGCTGCGCTACTTCTGTGTGTACGAGCCGACGCAGTACGGCTTCCGCGTGCTCGGCTCGAAGAACAAGGACGTGCTGCGGTTGCTCGTGAAGCGGTTCATCAAGCGCCGCCGCACGCGCGACGTCCTCCACGATTTGCCGCCGCTTCGCACCGATTACGTGCGGATTGGTGCCGCTTCCTCGCGGATTCCTACGGAGTTCATGGACGTGAGCGCCGCGCAGCAGTGGCTGAACATGCCCGCGTCGGACCCGCACGTCTCTCGCCTGCGCCGCCGACTCGGCGAGTGGAAGGCGCGGATCATCGCGCAAGAACTGATACAAGAATTGAGCGACGACCCGACGAAGACGCTCGCCGTCTACGCGCATCACACGACGGTGCTCGATGCACTCGAAGAGGAACTCGAATGCTTCGGCGTCACGCGCATCGACGGCAGCACGAAGGACCGTGCGACGCCGGTGTTCACGTTCAACCAACAGGCGATCACGCGCGTGTTCCTCGGGCAGAACCAAGCCGCCGGTACGGGCATCACCCTGACCGGCACCAGCGACATCGTACTCGTGGAGCCTTCGTGGAGCCCCGAGGACAACAAGCAGATCATCAAGCGCATTCACCGTATCGGGCAGACCGCCGCGTGCCGCGCTCGCATCATGGCGGTGGCCGACTCTCTCGACGATGCCATCTGCGGCGTGCTCGCGCGGAAGACGCGGATGATCGTCGACACTCTCGACTAGGAGGAGAACATGCAGATCCGTATTGAGATCACCGAGCCGCAGGATGTCGTGAACGCGTTCCTGTTCCTCGCCGAGTACATCTACGGCAACGGCACGAACCCGCACGAC
>JABAOG010000861.1_pt2 | contig 35078 bp, 34 predicted proteins | sample 7062131 | NCBI WGS metagenome assembly JABAOG01 (sample SAMN14538629, study PRJNA623070) | marine sediment metagenome | biome: marine biome [ENVO:00000428]; feature: marine pelagic biome [ENVO:01000023]; material: deep marine sediment [ENVO:00002113] | place: India: Arabian Sea | collected... | reverse complement strand
TGTTGCCGAACCATTCGGGGAAGGCATCTCCGAAAAGCTGCGTGGCCATGACGCCGGCCACGTAGAAAATGAGACAGAGTATCGCCACCACCGAGCTGAGCCCGGGAACGGCCGAGAGCAGGGCTTCGACGACGCGGCGCATCTGCGGCGCCGTCGACGCGAGCCTGAGCACACGAAGCACACGAAGCGCGCGCAACACCGAGAAATGTTCAGTCGTCGGGGCGATCGCAACACCGACCACGATAAAATCGAAGATGCTCCACGGATCGCGGAAAAAGGCGCGACCATGGGCCGTGATCCGGATTGCGAGCTCGATGACGAATACGCCGAGGATGATCTGATCGAGGGCAATAATGATACCCCCCGCCGCCCGCATCGCGGTCTGGGAAGTCTCCAGGCCGAGCAATATGGCATTGACGACGATGAGCACGATGATCGTGCGCTGAAAGGTGGGATTTTCCGCAATTCCGGCGAGCTTGTGCCGAAAGCCGCTTGACGTCTCGTCGCGCATCATAATTACCTCGTCAGTCGTTTCCGGGATCCTGTGTCGGAAAGTGGCTCGAGAAAGCCCACGCCTCATGCGTGCCGCCCGGCGGCCCGGCAGGCTATAATCGCCCCGAAGCATACTCGATCGGAGGCCTGCCATGTCCGTCCACGCGCTCTCATCCTCCACGTCGGCCGATCCTGTCGTCCAGGCGAAAATCGATCTGGCCGCCGCCCATCGGCTCGCCGCGATCCACGGGCTCGAGGAAGGCATCGACAATCATTTCACGGTGACCGTGCCGGGCCACGATGATCGCTATCTGATTCTGCCCTTCGGACTGCACTGGTCGGAGGCGCGAGCGAGCGACATGATTGTCTTCGACGAGGCGGGCCGGACGCTCGAGGGCGAGGGTGTCGTCGAGCTGTCGGCGCAGTGTATCCACGCACCCATCCATCGGATCACCGCGGCACGTGTGGTGCTGCATACGCACCAGCCCTGGGCTCTCGCACTCAACATGCTCGAAAGCAATCGTCTCGTGCCGGCGAGCCAGACAGCCGCCTTCTTCCACGGACACATCGCCTATGACGATACGTATACCGGTACTGCCGATACGCTCGAAGAAGGCGAGCGGCTCGCCCACCTGATGGGCGACAAGCAGGTGATGTTCATGAAAAACCACGGCGTCTTGGTGGTCGGTGAGAGCATCGGGCAGGCATACCATCGACTCTATTTTCTCGAACGTGTCTGCAAGGCACAGGTGCTCGCCATGAGCACCGGCGAGCGGCTCGCGGTATTGTCCGACGACGTCATCGCCCAGGTGCAGGCGCCGCCCGAGCAAGACCGGCACGGTCGTGGAGAGAGAATCCGCCTGTTCTTCGAAGCAATGAAGCGGATAGTCGATCGCGAGCTGCCGGGTTACGCCGACTGACGGCTGCGGGCGAAACGGGAGTCAAAAGATGGATTTACTGAGTCTGGTCAAAGATGCAGAGGACGCCAGGGATGTCGAGGACGGTACCGTGATCTTCGACGAGGAGACTCCCGGCGACGTCATGTACGTTATCTTGAGCGGCGAGGTGGACATTTTCGCAAGCGGCGTGCTCGTCGAGACGCTGGGGCCGGGCGACCTGGTGGGAGAGATGGCGCTCATTGACTCGAAGCCGAGAAGCGCAAGCGCGTTGACGCGCGGCGATTGCCGCATCGCACCGGTCGGCGAGGAGCGTTTTCTACAGATGGTGAGAGAAACGCCGGAGTTCTCGCTGCACGTGATGCGGGTGCTGGCGGAGCGGCTGAGACGCACGACGGCAAAGGTATAGTAAGGCGCGACTGGCCGCACTGGTCGCACTGGTCGCACTGGGCGCGCATGAGGCGTGTACCGCCGAAAATTCCTGTAAAGCCCCATCGGCTGCAAAAAGGCGAGGGATCCGCCAGGCAGTAGAGCTCCACGGTCCACCATTCCTGGCGATAAATCCCGACCGGCCGGTCGACCTGCGCGGACGTCAGCCTGCTCATGAGCCCGAGCTGCGTGGCTGGCTGCGAGACCGTGCCACCGCTTCGCCCCGGGGCGTTGCGAGGGGCGCTCTTTTACACCTGCCATCTTCGGGCCTCCGCCGAGCGATGCCGATGATGGCGCATGGTGGTGGGAATCGCACACTCGCGCGCCATGGGAGCGTTGCAAAGAGCGCCGCTTCGCCATGGCCCCGATGTGGTAAATTGCAATCGACGACGACGGAGACCGCAAAGACGCGCCGAAGTGAGTAAGAGTTCAGATTTCGCCGGCCGGACCCCGGCTAAACGAGCAACGTCCTCCCGCTCGCCCGCGCCGCACCACCGCGTGCGGGGTTTTCAGCGCTCGATCGTGCTTATCGTCATCCTTGTCGCGGTCGTCGTTGCGGCTTTCGAGGTCCACGAACGTGTCACCCACGTCTCCGAAACCGATGCCCGCATCACCGGCAACCTGGTGACCATCAGCAGCCGCGTCGCGGGCTGGGTGACCAAGGTCTCGGTAGAGGAGAGCGATGTCGTCGCATCCAACCAGGTGCTGGCAGTCGTCGACGACCGGGAATCGCGCCTGCGCGTGAGGCAGCTCGAGGCGCAGGTACGCACTATCGAGGCGGATCGGGACCGCCTGAAGGCGGAGCGGGATCTCATCGACGACCAGACGCGCAGCCGCCTCGAAACGCAGCAATCACGGCTGCATGCGGCGAGTGCGTCCGTGTCGGCCCTCGAGGCGCAGACGGATCTCGCGACCGCCGAGCTCGCCCGCGCGCGCTCTTTGTTCAGCAAGAAAGTGATTTCGCGCCAGGAGCTCGAGAAGGCCCAGGCGCAGGCGCGGCGACTCGAGGGCGAGCAGCGCATGGCCGTCGCCGAGCTCGAGGAGTCCCGCGCCAAGCTCGTCGAGGAACGCGCCGAGCGTGCAAGGCTCAAGGTGCTCGACAAGCAGCTCGAGAAGCTCGTTCACGAGCAGGAGGAGCTGCAGGCGCGACTCGAGCAGCAGAAGCTCGATCTCGCCGATCGGACCATCAGAAGCCCCGTGAACGGCGTCGTCGACAAGACTTTTGTTGACGTCGGCGAGTTCGTCTCACCGGGACAAAGGCTAGCCATTGTTCACGACCCCGCCGACATCTGGGTCGAGGCTAATATAAAGGAGACGCAGATTCGAAAGCTCGCGCTCGGACTCCCGGTCGAGATCTTCGTCGATGCGTTTCCGGACGAAACCTTCGGTGGCGAGATCATGAGCATCGGCCACTCCACCACGGGCTCCTTCGCGCTGCTTCCGAATCCAAATCCAAGCGGTAACTTCACCAAGATCACCCAACGGCTGCCCGTGCGCATCGCCATCGAGCAACGCGAGCAAAAGCTGCGGCCGGGCATGATGGTCGAGGTCAAAATTGACATCCGCGGCCGCTGATCGCGCGCACGGCGAGCAGACGCGATTGTACCGGGTGCTGGTCACCGTCACCGGCATGGCGGCAGCATGCAGCATGGTGTTCTCCGGCACGATCGTCAACGTCGCGGTGCCGCACGTGATGGGAGCGTTCGGCGTCGGCCAGGACAAGGCCCAGTTCCTCACCACCGCTTACGTAGCGACCATGGTGGCGAGCCAGCTTCTCAGCGCGTGGTTCATGACGGTGCTCGGTCGCCGCGTGGCGTTTCTGGTGGTGCTTACCCTGTTCATCGCCGGTGGGTTGCTGTGCGCCTGGAGCTCGAATCTCGACCTGATCATCTTCGGGCGCGTCATGCAGGGATTCACCGCCGGCATCGTCCAACCACTGGTAATGGTGACACTTTTTCAGCTCTTCCCCGAGCAGCGTCGTGGCACCGCAATGGCGGTGTATGCAACAGGGCTGGTGCTCGCACTCGGTCTCGGGCCGGTGCTGGGGGGCATCACTATCGACGCGCTGGGTTGGCGGTACGTTTTCTACGTACCGCTGCCAATCGTCGCCACCGCATTTCTGCTCGGCACCGTATTCATGCCGGCCGGCGTGAGAAGCAAGGTGCGCCAGCCTTTCGACTGGACCGGATACGCGCTGCTCTGCACTTTCCTGTACTGCCTGATGTCCGCAATCGCCAACGGGCAGCGGGAGGGGTGGACCTCGAACTTCATCGTGGCGCTGTTCGTCGTCGGTGGCATTGCGGCCGCGCTTTTCATTCGTTCCCAGCTGCGACCCGGCGCCGCGCTCCTCGACCTCACGCTTTTTCGCAATCCCCGATTCGCAGCCGCCGCGAGCGTGGCGTTCGTGTTCGGGGTGGGCAACTTTTCCATAACCTATGCGGTTCCGGTCTTCGCCCAGCTCGTGCAGGGGTATACGCCGACGCTGGCCGGCTTCGTCCTGCTGCCGGCGAGTCTCGTCGTCGTATGCATGGCACCTTTCACGGGATGGCTCTCCAATCGCGCGTCCTCGCAGCTCCCGATCATGGGAGGGCTGGTGCTGTTCGTGATCGGGGCGCTTCTGCTAGCCGGTACTGACGTCAACACGGTCTTCTGGACCATGGCATTGTTCGCCGTGGTGGGCCGCACCGGCATGGGCTTCATCAATGCCCCGCTCTCCGCAACCGCCCTTCGCGCCGTCAGCGCCGAGCAGCTCGGCCACGCCTCGGGCGCGCTCAACTTCTGCCGCCAGCTCGGCGGCGCGCTCGGCATCAACACGCTGGTCGCCTGGCTCGAGATTCGCACCCAGTTCCACAGCGATGCGCTCACCGCCACCCAGGTGGCGGACAACGTGGCCACCCGAGAGCTTCTCGCGGAGACGAGCCGCCTGCTTTCCGAAGGAGGTATTGCCGAGGGGCTGCGCCAGGCGCTGGCCCTGGATCACCTGGGCCGGATGATTCAGGCGCAGGCGGATACGCTGGCATTCCAGGATGGCTTCCGTCTCGTGGCCCTGGTGTTCGTGCTCGCGCTCATCCCCGCCTGGATACTGGGCCGCTCGCGGATCCGCGTGGTTTCCGCGTGAGCGGGTTTCGCCGCTGCGCTTTCACTCAGTGCGTGTCGTCCCAACCGAACTCGCGCTGTATCCGGTGGTACGTGTCGGCGCTGAAACCGCGCGCGCCGATAAAGCGCTCGACGATCTCGGCATCCGGTTCGTCCTTCGCATAGCGCAGCTGCTCCTCGGTGTATTCCTCGTAGATCTTCGCCAGCGCTTCCGATTTCTTCATGGTGCCTTCCTCCGGTAACAGAGCATCCACGATGAAAATCCTACATCTGGCTCATTTCAGGCGAATTTCCGCAACCGATCGATGTGTAACAAGTGTTTCGGCGAATCTGCTGCCGCGCCCGCTCTGCGCGCCCGCGGATGTATCGAGCGGCGCCTCGCTTGCCGAAAGGTAAGCCCGTGGATCGATCCGGCCGACGCGGTTCGTTGACCACGGGCCGATGCGTGNNGCCGTGCCCGCTCTGCGCGCCCGCGGATGATCGAGCGGCGCCTCGCTTGCCGAAAGGTAAGCCCGTGGATCGATCCGGCCAACGCGGCTCGTTGACCACGGGCCGATGCGTGCTCGCGGTGATGCTCGCTCTGTTGGCGGCAGCATCCCCGCTCGACGCTCACGAGGTTCGCCCGGCGTATCTGCAGCTCCGTCAAACGGCGGCCGAGACGTTCAATGTGCTGTGGAAGGTGCCCGCCCGCGGCGAGCTCCGGCTGGGGTTGAAGGCGCAGCTTCCCGAGCACTGCACGCCGCTTTCCAAGACCGTATCCACCAGGAGCGGCGCGGCTTTTACGGACCGCTGGACAGCGACCTGCCCGGGTGGGCTGGAAGGCGGATCCATCGACATCGAGGGCCTGTCCGGCACCCTCACCGACGTGCTCATCCGAATCGAGCGGCTCGACGGTAGCTCCCAGGTCGCGCGCCTGACGCCTCAAGCACCCGCGCTCGTCGTCGAGGCTGCGCCCGGGTGGCACCAGGTCGCGACGACCTACCTGGGGCTCGGCGTCGAGCATATTCTTCTCGGCATCGATCACCTGCTTTTCGTGCTCGCGCTGCTGCTGCTGGTCGAGGGCTGGCGCCGGCTCGTGGCAACGGTCACGGCGTTCACCGTCGCGCACAGCTTCACTCTCGCGGCCGCCACCCTCGGCTACGTGCACGTCCCGCAACGGCCTGTGGAGGCGCTCATCGCGCTGAGCATCGTCTTCGTTGCCAGCGAGCTGGCCCGGTCGCCAGACGAACACGCGAGCCTCGCGCGGCGCTGGCCGTGGGCGATCGCATTCGCGTTTGGCCTTCTGCACGGCTTCGGGTTTGCCGGCGCCCTGGTCGAGGTCGGACTGCCTCAACAGGCGATTCCCTTCGCGCTGCTGTTTTTCAACCTCGGCGTGGAGCTTGGGCAGCTGCTCTTCATAGCCGCAGTGATCACCGTCGCGCAGTGCGCGAAGCGCATCGCGCTGCCACGGCCTGCTTGGACTCCGCGGCTGGCGGCCTACGCCATCGGCTCGGTGGCTGCGTTCTGGACGATCGAGCGCGTAGTGGGCTTGTAGCAAGCCGCTATGGATGATTTTCGATCCGCCGGCTCGGGCGTCTGCGTGTCGTTCTGCGAATCCGGGCAGAGCGGTTCTGCCTCCTCGGTACCCGGCGAGCGATCTAGAGAAAGAACTTCACGTAGGCCTGCAGACCCGCGTAGTCGAAGTCGACCTGACCGTTGAAATCGAGATCGATGATATCCGTGTTCTCCCTCGCCTCGACGGAAACGCTCAGGATGTCGAATCCGAGCCCGAATCCGACGTGCTTGAAGGCGTCGTATTCGATGGCACCGCGAAAATCCAGGATGGTTCCCCTGTAATCGTCGATCTCCAGATAAAAGGCTTCCGTGCTCGCCCGGATGAACCACTTGGGGGTTATGGCAAAGTCCATGCGCAAACCGATGACCGGAAGAGGCGCCGTCACGTCCGCGCTCTCCGAGGGGACGAGCCCTGATGTAGAGCTGATACTGAATGAGATGGGCGCGACATACAGCCCGACGGATCCCGCGAGATCGAACCGGTCATCCTGGATAAAGGAGTAGCTGTAAGTACTTTTATAAATATCGAAGTCGAGGCTGGAATTGACCGTGCTTCCTGCTGGATAGGTTTGGTCGCCGATCTGGATATCCCGCTCGAGTACTCCCAGTCCATCACGGCGCAGCGCAAACCACGTGAAATCGACCCGGTGACGCTTGTTCTCGGTGAATCGCCAGAATCCGTCGATTCTTCCGGCAGACGTAGTGGTCTCGAGGCCGAGGGCGTCCTCGACGTCGACGCTGACACCCAAGCCGCCCAAGCCGATGCTGACACTGCTGTTCGTTCCCGCGAAGAATACACCGAGATTCAGGCCGGCCCGCTTCCAGGGGGTGGCCTTGTTTTCGCTCTCTTCAGTCAGTCCCGGTTGAGGCGTTCCCAGCCAGGCGATCAGAAAGACTAACAGCGCCGCTGTTCGTGGCATTTTTGTTCCCCCCCCCACCGATTTTTTTGCTTCTTGGTGAAGGCAGCCCGCGGCACGACGACGAGGATAGCGCCGGATCCACGGCGAATTCCCTGGAGCTGCTGCGCCTCGTTATCGCCGGCCGAACATTAGTTGAGCATAAATTCGCGTCCATAGGAAGCACACCGCAGCCGGGATTCCATATCCGGACGAACTCCTTTATCTTTGACTCTCTACCCTCCCTGCGGCTCGACTAACGAGGGCAATTGATCGTGCGCTACGACAAGTTTGCCCATAGCATTCTCCACCGCCGGTCCAACGACCAAGCCTCGAAGATCTCTGGTCCTGGAAAAATTCGATGTCTCGAATCAGATTTGAAACTTCAGTGAACCGTCCAATTCGGCGTTTTGCAGTCCTCCTGCTGGGAATCGTTACTATCAGCGGTTGCGTCTCGATCAATAGCGTGACACCCGAGCCGGCCGCGCCGGGCGAGGTCGTGAGACTCCATCTGAGCAACGTCATAGGGCCCATGAGCGTCGAGCCTGGAGCGACGCTTACGTTCGACGGTAAGGAAATGCCGCTCGATCCTGATACGGCGAGTGTGGTCGGTTTCGTCGTGCCCGAGGGGACGGCTCCCGGCACCTACACAGTCGAGGTGCGCGATGGGGTGGGACTGCTCGAGGTCATCACCATCGTGCCGCTGTTACGGAGTCGCTCGAATTCCACCGACCTGGTGGTCGGAGCCGATTAGGCGCCGCTCGCTCAGAATCCGCTCGGTTTTCCGGGCTCGATACGACCGCTCAAGTTGGGAGTGCGGAACGAATCAACGTTCTGCAGAAGGTAATCGTTCGCGCGTCGCCACCATTTGTAGCATCGACGCGTTGAATCGAAGTAGCGCACCCACCGATTACAATACCTATCGTCTTCGATGGACCAGGTGCCGCTGTCACTGCCAGACAGTCCATGGGTGCCGCGAACCACCCCGTTCTCGTAGAAGACCATGGTGAGCTGTTGTCCTTCCCATGCGCTCCGGAAAGTGTTCCCGCTGATGAGCGTGGAGACTTCTTCACCGCTCAGTGCTACGTCGTCCTCGCCCGGGGTCATGCTCCCGCATCCCGCGAGCAGTGCTGCGAGCAGCGGCGCCACGAACATCGAGAGGTGGCGCATGGACTTCTCTTCCTCCAGGCGCTCGACTTTATGCCCGACTCTGCGTTTCACAACGATTCTCCGCGTAGCTGGCTCTTAGTCAACGACGAGCAGAATACAATCGTTGCAAGGGAAAACCAAATAGCGATAACGCCGCTGGAACATCGTCAAGCCTTGGGGCAGCCTGCGGTCAAAGCCACCGATACCATCGAAAAGCCACTCGAGAAATCAACGATTCCCTGTAGGGCTCGGCTTGAGACGAGCCGCCCGGTGGCTGGCGCCGCGTCCAATGGCACGCCCGCAATCGCGGTATCGCAGTGAAGCACGTCGGGGAGCTCCGGCAGCCGCGCAAGGGCCGAGGGGCCGCGTAACGGGGAACGACGGTCCCGCTGACCGGTTAGGCGGGCTTTTCCCTGGAATCGGAGTTCAGGGGGCTCGGAAGCTTTCGATCACGCCCGGGTGTCGGAAGCGCTCTTGGTCTATTCCTCCGAGTGGGTCTCGAACTCACCGGGGGACACGATCTCGATGAGCTCGAGATCCGCCGAGTGCTCTATCTCGCGATGACGGATACCCGCGGGTTGCAGCACGCAGTCCCCTTTGCGGGCCGTGTGCAGACCTTGTCCCTCGTATTCGAACGTGATCCAGCCCTTCAGCACGTAGTACATCTGAAACGTGCATTCGTGGCTATGCCACTGCCCGGTAGCGTTGTCGCTCTTGATGGCGCGGATCACGTGGGCCACGTAGTCGCCGTTGGTGGCGTCTTTGATGCCCAGATCCCGGTACTCGAAGTAGGACCGCAGTCCGCCCGAGTGGAACTCCGCCTTTCCGGCCTCGTGGTGGGAGAATTTCTGTTTCCTGGCCATGCTTACCCCCTGTGTCGGCGCAATTTTCCACATCATAATGCAAATCCGGCGTGAAAATGCTATTCATACGGCTTGCTTGACGGCGGCTCCCGAGCGCAGCGCTTCCAGGCACTGTCGTCCGCCTGCGTTCCACCGGGCGCCGGGGTCGCTGGCCGCCAGGGCCGCTTTGCATTCGGGGGCCGGTTGGCAAGCGCCACACAATTGCACCGGGAGATCGCTGATGTCGACAGACGTTTCGGAAAAGCCGGTTATCGAGGTCAACGGACGCCTCTACCGATGGCCTGTTCGGCCGCTGGTCGTGATATGCATCGACGGCAGCGAGCCCGACTACGCCGATTCCGACGGCGGCGGCTACATCGAGCGCGCCGTTGCGGCGGATGCCATGCCGTTCATGAAGCGCATGCTCGCGTCCGGCACCAGCCGGCTGGCTGAATCCGCCATGCCGTCGTTCACGAATCCGAACAACCTCTCCATCGTCACCGGCGTCTCGCCGGCGGTGCACGGGATCTGCGGCAACTACTTCTACGACCGTGAGTCGGACACCGAGGTCATGATGAATGACCCGAAATTCCTTCGCGTCGGCTCCATACTGGCGGCATTCGGCGATGCCGGAGCCCGGGTGGCCGTGGTGACTGCGAAGGACAAGCTGCGCGGATTGCTCGGTGAGGGGCTCGATATCGGCCCGCAACGCGCCATCTGCTTCTCGGCCGAGAAGGCTGACAGTGTGACGCTCGCGCAGAACGGCATTGCGAACGCGCTCGAGCTCGTGGGCAGGCCGCTGCCGACTGTTTATAGCGCCGATCTCAGCGAGTTCGTGTTTGCCGCCGGCGTCAAGCTTCTCGAACGCGAGCGTCCCGACATCATGTACCTGTCGACCACCGATTACATACAGCACAAGCACGCGCCGGGCAGCGATGGTGCCAACGCCTTTTACGGGATGATGGACGGGTATTTCGAGGCCCTGGACGCGATGGGCGCAACCATCGCAATCACCGCCGATCACGGCATGAAAGCCAAGCACGACGCCTCGGGCGAGCCAGACGTTATCTATCTGCAGAGCTTGCTCGACGAGTGGCTGGGCGAGGGGGCGACGCGCGTCATCCTGCCGATTACCGACCCTTACGTCGTGCACCATGGGGCACTCGGCGGATTCGCCACCGTGTATGTCGAGGACAGCGTCGACCTCACCGCGCTCATCGCGCGCCTGTCCTCGCTTCCCGGTATCGAGTCGGTTCTATCGCGAGAGGCGGGGTGCGAGCGCTTCGAGCTGCCTCCCGATCGGGTCGGAGACCTTATGGTCGTCTCGTCCAGGCGAAAAGTCATCGGACGTGCCCCGGAGCATCACGACCTGAGTCAGCTCGACGAGCCGCTTCGCTCTCACGGTGGCCTGTCGGAGAGCTATGTGCCTCTTCTATTCAATCGTCCGGCGATGAACTTGGCGCAAAATCGTCGGCTGCGAAACTTCGACATCATGGATATAGCGCTCAACCATCTCGAAAGTGTCGAGCCCGGGCAGCCGGCGCGCGCGGTAGGAGTTTGAATCGATGACTGCAGATAAAACGGCAACGCTGAGCGTGGTGGATGATGCGGCGGCGCCGCCGCTGCGAGAAGGCCTGCGCATCGCGGGCGAGACTGTCGAGCGAGACGAAACCGTCGAGGTCTTCAACCCGTATACGAATCGCGTTGTCGGCACGGTGGCTCAGGCGGCCGTCTCCGACGTTCGCCGCGCATTCGAAATCGCCGCGGGCTATTCTCCGAAACTTACGCGCTACGAGCGCCAGCAGATCCTGCAACGCATCGCCGAGCGCCTGGTCGAAGAGAAGGATGAGATCTCCGATCTCATTACGGCTGAGTCGGGACTCTCGAAAAAGGACTCCCTCTACGAAGTCGGTCGTGCGTTCGATGTCTTCAGCCTCGCTGGCCAGCTCTGCATACACGACGACGGCGAGATCTTCTCATGCGATCTCACGCCTCACGGCAAACGGCGCAAGATCTTCACGACGCGACAGCCGCTGCGGGCTATCAGCGCCATCACGCCGTTCAACCACCCGTTGAACATGGTTGCACACAAGCTGGCGCCTGCGATTGCCACCAACAACTGCATGGTCGTGAAGCCGACCGAGCTTACGCCGCTGACGGCGCTGCGGCTCGCCGATATTGCCTACGAGGCCGGCCTGCCGCCGCAGATGCTGTCGGTGGTCACCGGCATGCCGGAAGCCATCGGTGACGAGATGATCACCAACGAGCATATCGATCTGATCACGTTTACCGGCGGCGTTCCGGTCGGCAAGTACATCGCCTCACGGGCCGGCTACAGGCGCACCGTGCTCGAGCTCGGCGGAAACGATCCCCTCATCGTCATGGAGGATGCCGATCTCGACAAAGCGGCGGAGCTTGCGGTTGCCGGTGCGACCAAGAACTCCGGCCAGCGCTGCACCGCCGTCAAGCGCATTCTCGCGGTGGACGCAATCGCGGACGCGCTCGTGCCCCTGCTGGTGGAAAAGGCGAAGGCGCTGGTGTGCGGCGATCCGATGGATGCGGCAACCGACGTCGGCACGGTCATCAGCGAAAAGGCCGCGGCGCTGTTCGAGCGGCGCGTGGAGGACGCCGTTGCGCACGGCGCCGAGCGGCTGCACGGTGACGCGCGCCAGGGCGCCCTGTTTCCGCCAACGGTGGTCGACAGGGTTCCTTATGACTGCGAGCTCGTGCGCGAAGAGACCTTCGGTCCGGTGATCCCGGTCATTCGTTGCAAGGACATCGACGACGTGATCCGAATTTCCAACTCGACGGCGTTCGGCCTGTCCTCGGGCGTGTGCACCAACCGCCTCGACTACATCACCCGCTTCATCGACGAGCTGGATGTCGGTACCGTCAACGTCTGGGAGGTGCCGGGCTACCGCATCGAGATGTCGCCTTTCGGCGGCATCAAGGATTCCGGGCTCGGCTACAAGGAAGGCGTGATCGAGGCGATGAAGAGCTACACCAACGTCAAGACCTATTCGTTGCCCTGGGTTTGAGCGCGGCCATCAGGGCACTGCGTCAGGCAGCATCGAGGGCCCGCTCGCCGGTGTCGAGGATCTCTCGCAAGCCGCGAATATCAGTGACGCGCTCTCGATGCGCCCGGTGAAATTCCCGCCCTAGCCGGGCGCGCCATCGGCGCGCAGCGCCTCGCGCGCCCGGGGAGCCAGTCCTGGATTTGCGATGACGAGTTCGGTGGGGCGGGACGGAATCGGCGTCGTGCCGATCTCCGCTCCGGGCGTCCGCTCCAATGGCGTGCCTGGCGCCGGCCGGGCTAGCGGTCCGGGAATTTGAGTGATGGGCGGTCATTTGGCAGAGTGGGTCACTTTTTCAACCGTGGAGGTGATCCCGTGCCAAACAGTGTTTTCGACGAATCCGAACGTTTCATCGCCGGCCTCGCCCTTCGAAAACGGGTGCTCGGCGACGACTACGTGGAACGCTCGATGGCGAGGGCTGCCGAAGACCCTTTCCTGGCGCCGATTCAGCAGATGACCACCGAGGTCGCCTGGGGGCAGGTGTGGAGCCGCCCCGGCCTTGCGCTGAAGGTGCGCAGCTTTCTGAGCATCGCGTTCATTGCCGCCCTCGGCAAGCATGACGAGCTGCGCACCCACATCAGGGGTGCACTCAACAACGGGGCCACGCCCGAGGAGTTGACCGAGGTCCTGCTCCAGGCCGCCATCTACTGCGGTATACCGGCGAGTCTCGAGAGTTTCCGCATCGCGAAGGAGGTTCTCGATGAGCGCAGCACCACCTGACGCTCGAAGCCAATCCGGCGTCGCTGTTAAAATGACAGCCCTCACGGAAGCTGGAGCAGAGCGGCTGTTGCGCCGGCATGTGGCCGCTGCGCGGCGTGCGGGTGACTCGTTCGCGTGAAGACTGGGATCACGATTCATCCTTTGAATTCGGATTTTGTCGCCGAAGTGGGCGACCTGGACTTGTCGCGTCCGCTCGAGCCGTCTCGAGTGGACGCGGTCAAGGAAGCCTTCTGGAAGTACGCCGTACTCATATTTCCCGACCAGTCCCTCAGCGAAGAGCAGCACCTGGGTTTCGCGCGACACTTCGGGCCGCTGGAGACGTCTATCGGTGTTTACCGGACCGACATCACGCTGCGCATGCGACCGGAGCTCTCCGACATCTCCAATCTGACAGCCGAAGGAGACATCTGGTCGCAAGACAGCCGTATCCGTCGCTACAAGACGGGCAACCGCCTTTGGCACACCGACAGCTCCTTCAAGTTCGTGCCAGCCCGGGCCTCACTGCTTTATGCGCGCTCGATCCCGCCCATTGGAGGACACACGCAGTTCGCCGACGCGCGCGCGGCCTACGATGCGCTCCCGCCGAAGACGAAGACGCGCATTCGCGGGATGGTCGCGGAGCATTCGATCTTCAACTCCCGGGCACGTATCGGTTTCAGCGACTGGGTCGAGGCCGAGCAAGAGAACCTCAAAGCAGTGCCGCAGGCGCTGGTGCGAAACATTCCCGAGTCGGGGCGCCGCTCTCTATACGTCGCCTCCCACGCTGGTCGCATCATCGGCATGCGCGAGGAGCCGGGTCGCGCGCTCATCGACGAGCTGCTCGCGCATGCCACCCAGCGCCAGTTCGTGCACACGCATCGCTGGCGCGTCGGCGATCTCGTGATGTGGGACGATCGTTGCACGCTGCATCGCGGCACCGAGTACGATGATCTGCGCTGGCGCCGTGACATGCTGCGCGCCACGGTTTCCGACGAGATCAATTCCTGCGAGCGCGAAGGCATCGATATACCGGAAGAGTACAAAAAGAGTCCGAACGTAAAGCAGAAGGCGGGAGCATAAGATGGACTGCAGATTGGACGGGCGGGTCGCCCTGATTACCGGCAGCAGCCGCGGACTGGGCCGCGCCATGGCGCTGAAATTTGCCGCGTCGGGTGCCGATGTGGCCATCGTCGCCCGGCGCGAGGACGTGCTGGAGCAGACCCGAAAGGAAGTCGAGTCGGCGGGCGGGGGCAGGGTCTTCGCATGCGCCGCGGATGTCGCCGGGGCCGAAGAGATCGAGCGCGTAATCGCGGGCGCCGAGAAAGCGCTCGGACCGGTGGACATCCTCGTGAACAACGCCGGTACCTCGCGACGCATGCCCTTCGAGGAGATCACCGACGCGCTGTGGGCGGAGGATCTGGAGCTCAAGCTGTTCGCCGCGATTCGTGCGGCGCGGCTGGTGTTTCCGGGCATGAAGCAGCGCCGCTGGGGGCGCATCATCAATGTGCTCAACACCGGCGCCAAGGCGCCGCCGGCCGGGGGGGCGCCCACGGCGGTCTCGCGCGCCGCGGGCATGGCGCTGACCAAGGTGCTGGCCGGCGAGGGCGCGCCGCACAACGTGCTGGTCAACGGTCTGCTGGTCGGGCGCATCGAGAGCGACCAGTGGTACAACCGCTGGCGGGACGGCGATCAGTCGCAGAGCTACGAGGAATACCTGGCCGACATGGCGAGCGACCTCAAGCTACCCATGGGCCGCCTCGGCACCGCCGAGGAGTTCGCCAACATCGCCTGCTTTCTCTGCTCCGACGCGGGCTCCTACATCAACGGCTGCGCCATCAACGTCGATGGCGGTATGAGTCCCGTGGTGTAAGTAAGCGCAGCCCGGCGCATGCGGCATCATCCGACGCGGCAGCTGGCACCACCGTCCACGGGCAGAGCCGCTCCTGTGATAAACCCCGCTTCGTCGGACGCCAGGAAAAGCGCCGCATAGGCCACGTCCCATGCGGTGCCCATCTTGTGGCGCAGCGGCACGCGCGCGTCGCGCTCGGCGGCGATCTCCTCGCGTGGCCGCCCGAAGGCCCTGGCGCGTGTATCCACCGCCATCGGCGTGTCCATCAGGCCCGGCAGGATGACATTAGCGCGCACCCCGTACTCGGCGTTCTGAATCGCCAGCTGCTTGGTGAACGCCACCATGGCGGATTTGCTCGCTTTGTAGGCGACCCAGGGATAATTCTCCACTGCGGCGATGGACGAGACGTTGACGATGGCGCCGCTTGCCTGCCTGCGCATGACGGGAAGCGCATGCTTGCAGGCCATCACCGTGCCGCGCAGATTCACGGCCATGACGCGATCGAATGCCTCGGTGGTTATCTCAGTGACCGCGGCGTCGCCTCCGGCAACGCTGATGCCCACGTTGTTGTGAAGCACGTCGATCCGATCCCACCGGCTCACGCAGTCGGCGATGGCGGCTTCGAGACTGGCTTCGTCGGTCACATCCGCCCTGCACGCGGCCGACGTTCCGCCCGCCTCGCGAATCAGCCGTGCGGTCTCCTCGGCCGCGTCCAGGTCCCTGTCGACCGCCAGCACCCGGGCGCCCTCGCGGGCGAACAGCAGGGCCGTGGCGCGCCCGTTGCCCACCGTCGGCCCGGGCGTTTGCCCGGCACCGACGACGATCGCAACCTTTCCCTCCAATCGCATCATTCCCTCCGTCGGCTTGACCAATTTATGCGCGCGACGGCACTAGCGGGAGCGCCACGCGCCCCCGCGACGCGTCGTATCGGCGCTGCCTAGAACTTCCGCGTTTCGCCCGGCTCCATGACGACGAGCTTAGCTGTGGTGTTCCCAAGGGCCTGTTTGAGCTGCTCGGGGGTACCTTTGAGAATTCCGTAGGTGCCGAAGTGCATGGGTATGACGGTCTTCGACTTGAGCAGATTGTTGACCGCGTAGGCTGCGTCGCTCGGATCCATGGTGAAGTGCCCGCCGATGGGCAGCAGGCTCACGTCCGGATCGTAGAGCTCGCCGATGAGCTTCATGTCGCCGAAAACGCCGGTGTCGCCCGCGTGATAGATCTTGAGCCCGTTCTCCAGCTCAATGATGAAACCCGCCGGCTCGCCGCCCGGGTAAAGGAGCTTCGACTTGGTCTTCGGGTCCGAGAACAGGACCTCAGAGCTGTGCTCGGCGCGCACCATGGTGACCTTGATGCCCTCGAGCGGCCTGATGGCGCCGCTCTTGTTGAACCGTATGAGCTGCTCGTACGGAACCATGCCGAGCATTGCAAAGGTGTGGCCGATGTCGGCATTGACCGCCACCTTTGCGCCGCTCATCTTGGCCAGCTCCGCGAGATCGCGGGTATGGTCGCCGTGGCCGTGGGTTATAAGGATGAGATCCACCTTGCCGACTTTGCCGAGATCTTTGAGATCGTCCGGAGTCTTCGGATTCTTGGTAATGAACGGATCGATGACGATGACTTTGCCCTTGTCGCTGGTGATCTTGAATGTGGCATGGCCGTACCATTGCAGGTCGACAGCCTGTGCCGCGGCGAGCCATGCGAGACCGGTAAATCCGGCCGCGAGCATCGCCATGACGGTGCGGATTGGTGTTTTCATGATTTCTCCTGTTGGAAGCGCAATGCGCGCACGATTACGAGACACATTGAGGCATTTCAGTCGCCGAGCTCCGCCCGAAGCCGTGCCGCCGCATCGGCCATCGCTCTAATCTTGCCGAAGGCCACATCGCGGGGCAGGTATTTCATGCCGCAGTCGGGCGCGAGGATGACGTCTTCTTTCTTTACATAGGGCAGTGCGCGTTTCACGCGATCGACGATGACCTCCGGGCTTTCCACGTTCATATCCGCGAGATCGAGACAGCCGACCATGATTTTCTTTCCAGCAAGCTCGCCGAGCACGGCACAGTCGAGGTTGGACTGCGCAGTCTCGACGGAGATCTGGCTGCACGCGCAGTTTGCCAGCTCTGGCAGGAACGAGTAGCCCGACGGTCGCTCGTGGATGATGGCGGCGTAGCCGAAGCAGATGTGCACCGCCGTTGTGCCGGTAATGCCCTCCAGGGCACGATTGAGCGCGTCCAGGCCGTATTGGCGCGCCTTCTCGGGACGCGCCTGCATGTAAGGCTCGTCCACCTGCACGATGTCGGCGCCTGCGGCGAACAGATCGCGGATCTCCTCGTTAACGGCGGCCGCGTAGTCCATCGCGGCTTCCTCCTCGGAAGCATAGAAATCATTCTGTGCCTGCTGACTCATGGTGAAGGGACCTGGAACCGTCATCTTGATCGGCTTCGAGGTGTTGGCACGCAGGAACGCTACATCATCGACCTCCACCGGATGCATGCGGCGAATCCGGCCGACGATCCGCGGCACCGGATTCGGATGCCCCGAGCGGTCGAGGGCGGTGCCGGGATTGTCGATGTCGACGCCGTCGAGCGCCGTCGCGAACCGGTTCGAGTAGCTTTCGCGGCGCATCTCGCCGTCGGTGATGATGTCGAGGCCGGCCGCTTCCTGGGCGCGGATGGCGAGCAGCGTGGCGTCGTCCTGGGCTTCGCTGAGCCAGGGGTCGGGGAGCCGCCACAGCTCGCGGGCTCGGGTGCGTGGCGGGAAACGCCCGGAGAGCTTCTCGCGGTCAATCAACCACTCGGGCTGCGGGTAGCTGCCGACGAGCGTGGTCGGAAACAGCATCGGGCGGCTCCTCCTCAGAAGTCATGCACCATCGCGCACACCGACGGCTCGTCCGGTACCGCAAAGAGGTGCCTGCGAGCTATTGTCAATTATGTCGGACGGCGGGTCGACCCTTCAATCGGTTCCCGCTGGTGTCTTGACTTGCGCTCGGTGTTCTTTGAGCATGGACGGTGCCGTGCGCATCGCGTGTGAAGCGCCGCAACCCGTTTCATTAAGCAGTCGATCGGGAACTCCGTGGCACCCATTCACATCCAATTTACCCGCTTCTCGGCTTTCTACAGTCCGTTGATCTCGACCATGTCGGGAGGGTTTCTCGCTGCCGAAGGGCTCGAGGCAAGCCACTCCATCGCCGCGCCCGGCAAATCCGCTATCGACGCGCTCGTCGACGGCAGCGCCCACGTGGTTCAGTCGGCGCTCTCCCAGGGGCTTACCTCGCTCGAGAAGGGCGAGGAGCCGGCGGCGTTGCACTTCGCGCAGGTCAACGAGAAGGATGGTTTCTTTCTAACCGCGCGCGAGCCGGATGTGGACTTCCAATGGCACAAGCTTCGCGGCCGCAAGGTGCTGGTGGATCACGGCGGGCAGCCGCTCGCCATGTTCAAGTTTGCATGCCACAAGATGAACCTCGACTTCGCGTCCATCGATGTGGTAGATGCCGGCAGTGGCGCCGAGATGGACGCAGCGTTTCGCGCGGGGCAGGGCGATTATATCCATCAGCAGGGTCCGGCGCCCCAGCAGCTCGAGCACGACGGCGTCGGGCACGTGGTCGCAGCGGTTGGTGATGCCATAGGGCCCTGCGGATTCTCGAGTCTCGCGGCGACGCGGGAGTGGCTGCAGACGGACATGGCTACAGCGTTCATGCGCGCCTACCGCAAGACGCGGCGCTACATGAATGAGACACCTGCCGAGGAGATCGCGGCGGCGGAAGCGGAGTTCTTCCCCGATACCGATCGCGAAGTTCTGGCGAAGACCATCGCCGCGTACCAGCAGCTCGGCTGCTGGACCCCGCACGTGGAGATCACGCCGGCGGCGTACGCGGTCACCCTCGATGTCTTCGAGCACGCCGGCCGGCTGTCCAGGCGTTATCCGTATGAGTTGGTCTGCGCCGCCCCGCCGGCTGAAGACTGACAAGGGAGAGTGGCGATCATGAGCGATGAATTGAATGGCAAGGTTGCCATCGTCACGGGGTCGGCGCGCAATATCGGGCGCGCGATTGCCCACGCGCTCGCCGATCGCGGGGCGTCGGTCGTGATCCATGGCCAGGGAGACCAGGCCGCAGCGGATTCGGTGAGAAATGAGATTGCAGAAAAGGGTGGCGATGCCATCGTGCATCTTGCCGAGCTCACCCGTGAGGAGGCCTGCCAGGGTCTCGTCGATGCGGCGCTCAGCGCCTTCGGGCGTCTCGACATTCTGATATGCAACGCCGCCATTCGGCGCCAGAAGCCTTTTCTCGAAACCAGCTTCGCCGAGTGGCGCGAGGTGCTCTCGGTGGATCTCGACAGCGTGTTCATCATGACCCGGGCCGCCGCGCCGCATATCATCGCTGCCGGCGGCGGCAGCATCGTGTGCCTCGGCGGCTCGCCTTCGCACATGGGTGCCAGCGGGCGTGCCCATGTGTGCGCGGCAAAGATGGGGGTGGTAGGACTCACGCGGGTGCTCGCCAGGGAGTTCGGCGAGCACGGCATCAACGTCAACGTGGTTGCGCCCGGTCACGTGGACACTGCGCGCGGTGCGTCTGCCGGACAGAGGTCGTCGGTGCCGACCGATCGCCCCATCGAAAGAAAGGCGCAACCCGAGGAGATCGCCGCAATGGTCTGCCACCTTTGCCTGCCGGCGGGTTGTTACATAACCGGCCAGACCATCCACGTGAACGGCGGCATGCATTTCGTGGGCGCCTGAGCGCAAGCGAGCCCGGCGCTGCACTGGAAAGTTTTCGCTCTGGATTCCTTCGCGCATCGGTAATACCGTAGCGCTCCAGAACAACAGGAGCTGATAGCCATGCTCGACCAGGCACGCGCAGAGCTTGCGCCCACTGGCGTTCTTCGCGCCGGCATCAATATGTCGAACTTTCTTCTGGTTACCGGCAAGACCCCGCAGGGTGACCCGGACGGTGTCTCTCCGGACATGGCGCGGGCGGTCGCCGAGCGCCTGGGCGTGCCCGTGGCGTTCGTGCCCTTCAAGACTCCCGGTGAGCTGGCGGATGCCGCCGTCGAGGATGTCTGGGACATCGGCAACATCGGCGCGGAGCCGGAGCGCGCCAGGACCATCTTGTTCTCGCCGGCCTACTGCGAGATCGAGGCGACCTACCTGGTTCCGGCCGGCTCGCCTATCGAGAGCGTCGAAGAGGTCGACCGGGAGGGCGTGCGCATCGCCGTCTCCCAGCGCAGCGCCTACGAGCTCTGGCTGAGCGACAACATCCAGCATGCCGAGCTGATGATGGCCCAGGGCATCGACGCCTCGTTCGACCTGTTCGTCGAGAACAAGCTCGAGGCCCTGGCGGGGCTGCGGCCGCGGCTGGTCAAGGACGTGGAGAGGCTTCCCGGCGCGCGTATCCTCGATGGCAGGTTTACCGCCGTGCAGCAGGCCATCGGCACCAAGCCCGACCGCAAGGCGGGCGCCGCCTTCCTGCACGATTTTGTCGAGGAGGCGAAGGCAAGCGGCTTCGTCGCCGGGCTCATCGAGAAGCACGGTGTGACGGGCCGGCTGACCGTCGCGCCGCCGGCGTGATTCGCGCGCGGGCTAGACAAAAATAATCAGCGGCAGAACCGCGTTGCTCACGGAGAGCAGGTAGTCGAAGACGGGCAGGCCCACGACGTAGAGCCCAATCAGGGCCAGCAGCACCAGGTTACCGTAGCGCGCGTTGTAGTAGCGGTATCGGGCCGCCAGCTCGCGGGGTAGAAAATAGGGCAGGATGTAGTGCCCGTCCAGAGCGCCGATGGGAAGCAGGTTGAAGATCATCAGCAAAAGGTTTATCTGCGCGAGATAGAGGAAAAAGAACTCCGGGCCGCGGTCGCTCAACGACGGTATCCCCGCCTTGATGCCCAGCACGTAGAAGTTGATGGTGAGGATCGCCAGAAGCAGATTCATGGCAGGCCCCGCCGCCGAGACCATCATCTCGGCCCAGCGCGAGTTGAAATTGCGCGGATCCGTGGGAACGGGGCGCGCGTANNCGTCACCGTAGAGCTTGGCAACCAGGGCATGGCCGAACTCGTGCAGGCACAGAGACATCACCAGCGCGATGATGACCATCACGAAGATGCCGATGTAGCCGTCGTAGATCAGATGAATCACTGGTCGCGCCTTGGCCCCGATTCCGGCGTATCGCGGCCGGTAACCCTACCACGATATGGCGAGCGTGAAGACCTGGTGGGTAGCAGCGATCGATGCAAGACCAGGCCCCGGCCGGCCCCGACGTCGTGAGAAACTCGAAGAAGAAGACCGCATTCGTGACCGGAGCGACGGGTTTTCTGGGACTGAACCTGGTCGAGGCGCTTTGCTCATCGGGCTACGAGGTCATCGCGCTGCATCGCGCCACCAGCGATCTGCGATTCCTCGAACGCCTCGAGGCCAGACGCGCCAACGGCTCGATCACCGACGCGGCAGCGCTGCGTAACGCCATGCCGGAAGGCGTGGACCTCGTTTTTCACGCCGCCGCCAATACCGGTGTCTGGGCTCGAAACAATGACGAGCAGACGCGCGACAACGTCGACGGCACGCGAACCATGCTCGAGGTCGCTCGCGAGAAGGGGGTGAAACGCTTCGTGTATACCTCGTCGATCACCGTTTACGGCCTCGAGGACGGTACCTTCGACGAGGACTCACCGCTGCTCGGTCTCGATTCGTGGGTCAACTACGTGCGCACCAAGGCTCTCGCGGACGAGCTGGTGCGGGCCGCGGCGGCAGCGGGGTTGCCAGTCGTGGTCATGCGTCCTGCCCACATCATGGGCCGGTATGACCGCAGCAACTGGGCCACGCTGGTACGCCTGGTCGCTCAGGGCAGGCTTCCCGGGATTCCGCCCGGCTCGGGCTGCTTCTGCCACGGGCGCGAGGTCGCGAGGGCGCACGTGCGGGCCGCCGAGCGAGGTGGCGATTCGGAAACATTCGTGCTGGGTGGGCCGCCGGCGAGCTTCGTCGAGCTCGTCCGGGTCATCGGCGAGGTCACCGGCAGGAAGGTGCCAAAACGCGCTTTACCCGAAGCCGTCCTGCGCATCGCGGGTCAGGTTTACGTGGCGGCGTCCGCGCTCACGGGCAAAGCGCCGCGCGGGACCCCCGAGGGGGTGGCGCTCGCCTGCCAGAATTTTCGCGTCGATGACAGCCGCGCACGCGGCGAGCTCGGCTACAGGCACGTGCCGCTACACGAGATGGTGCGCGAGAGCTACGCATTTCTGCGTGACGAGGGGCTTCTCTAATACAGACAATCGCGCTCATGCCGGCGACAAGGAGGAGTGAGACCGGCGTCTGCACCAGGTTCCTGTGGCGGGCAGAGTCTGCCAGGGTCGTCGAGGCGGCCGTTTCTCTTTCGTGACCGGATTCACCCCTGTCTCCGATAAAGGCTTCGCTTCCGGGAGCCGATAGATTCTCTTAATGACAGCCGATCCCGGCGACAGAGGCACGGGTCACCTCGGCGAACTCGGCCGCGTGATGCTTTCCGTCGCTCCGAAGGAGATCCTCCATGACGAATCATTCTTGTAACTACCGATGGCCGCTCGTCGTCGTTCTCGGTCTGCTCGTTGCAGGCTGCGCCTCCATGGGCGAGGACGAATGCCGGGTGGCCGACTGGCGCGCCATCGGCTACGAGGACGGCGTCAGCGGAAAGGCCGCCTCGCACCTGGGCGAACGGCGCGAGGCCTGCGCCGAGTATGGCGTTACACCGAACTTTGCGGCGTATCAGCAGGGAAGGGAAGAGGGTCTCCGGGAGTTCTGCACGCCCGCCTCGGGATACCGGCTGGGCCGAAACGGCCAGCCGTTCAGCGCGGTCTGTCCATCGGAGCTGCAGGCGGATTTTCACGATGCTTACAAGTCCGGTCGTGAGATCTACCAGGCTGCCGCCGTCGTGCGCGCGACCCGATCGAAACTGCGCCGCAAGCAACACGAGCTCGAGGAGATTCGCTCGAGTCTCACCAGAAAAACCAGCAAGCTCATCGCGCCCGACACGGCTGCGGAGCAGCGCATCGAGCTGCTGTTGAAAGTCCAGGAGCTCGCCTCGCGCAAGTCGGCGGTGGAAGATGAAATCAGCCGCTTGAGCGTCGAGCTCGATCAGCACAACGAGAGGCTCGCAGCGCTCGAGCAAACCTCGGTGTATTGACTCCGGGCCATGAGCCTGTTGCCTTGTGCTGCCCAGCGAACGGCCGACGCGCTTGGCCTGCTGGGAGCGGCAACGGGAATTTCTTTCCTGCGGCGTGTAACACCAGAAGTTGTGTCGCAAGTCCCAAAAGGGACGGCGCAGACTGACTATCGTATCGCCTGCTTACAGGAGGCCAGGCAGGACGTGGTTTTCGCCCGTTATCCAGCATGCCGATGCCGCAATCAGTCCGGATGAAAGCTCTGGGATTGAAAGCTTTCGTTTGTGTCGCGATAGGTTTCGTGCCTGTCATGCACGCGGCAGCCCTGGGCCTGGGCGAGGTTACCCTCGAGTCGCGTCTCAACGAGCCCCTGCAGCTTCGCATCGCCTTGGTCGGTGGAAATCTCGAGGCGGCGACGCTCAATGCGGCGCTCGCCAGCGAGGCCCAGCACAGCGCCGCCGGAATCGAGAGCATCGAGCTGCTGAAGCGGCTGCGGGCCGAAGTCTTCACGCCGTCCCAGGACGAGGGCTATGTCCGCGTCTCGACGGAGCAGTCGATCCGCGAGCCCGTGGTCCGCTTCCTGATCGTCGTCGAGAATGCCCGCGAGCGCGTCATGCGGGAATACACGGTGCTCCTCGATCCGCCGGGCTATTCCCTGCCGGGAATCGTGACGCCCCGGCCCCGGCCCCAGCGCCTACTCCAACCCACGGCGGCGGAGCCGCCAGCGCGCGCGCCGGCGCCGCGCGGCGAAATCCACCCTCGCCACATCGGACCCGTGGCACGCGGCACCACCCTGTCGAAGCTCGCCATGGACCTCGAGCGCGATCCGGGCGTGACATGGGCACAGATGACCTGGGCACTGTTCACCGCGAACCCGCACGCCTTCATAGAAGGAGACATCAACCGGCTCAGATCCGGCGTCTATCTCCAGGTGCCGCGGGGCGCGTCCGCGTCGCGCTGGTCGCACAGGGAGGCCGTCGCACTGATCAACGGCACTCCGGCAGAACGCGTGGCCACCCGGGCGCCGGCAAGCGCACCGGCGGCCCCGAGGCGCGAACCAGCGGCGGCGAGTCGGCAGGCTGCCGGCGATGGCGTCGTGCCGATGCCGCCGCCTGCGCAGGGATCGCCGGCGCCGACAGCCGAGGCCGCGACGACTCCCCAGCCGCTGTTTCGACTGGCCTCTCCCGACGACGTCTACGAGCCACTCGCTGGCGGCGCCGTGGGCGTGCCGATGACGGCCGATGAAAGCAAGCACATGGACGACATGATCGCGCTCGCGAACCGGCAGCTTCAGCACAGCCAGGAAGAAATCGCGCGGGCCCGGTATCAGCTCGCGGAGACTGCAAGGCAGATTTCGACCCTGGTGGAGACGGTGGCGCAGAAGGATTTGGAGATTAAGGGGCTCGAGGACCGCATCGCCGATCTTCGACAGTTTACCAGGGAGCAGAGCATGGTCATGGCGCGGTCGGAGCCGAATTGGATGAATCGGCTCCTGCTCGAAGCGCTTCTGCTGGCCGCCATGGTGGTCGTGCTGGCAGTCACCTTGTCGCGCTGGACGGACGCGCGCCGTCGCCGGCAAGGGGGCCGCGAGATGCAGACGCTCGTGCTCGCACCGCCGGCGCGCATTCAGACACCGGCCGTGACTGCGGCGACGGGGGCGGATGACGAGATCGAGTCAGGCGCCGGCGAAGAGGAGTGTGCCGCGGACGGGCCGGCCGATGAGGGGATGTCCATCGATCACCTGGAGGTCGACGAGAGCGCGGCCGAGGGCGATCCGCTGATGGAAGCCAACGCCTACTTCGCCTACGGCTATCACGCGAAGGCCAAGGACGTGCTCGCGCAAATCATCAAGCAGAATCCGGGACATGCCGAGAGCCGCCTGATCATGCTGCGCGTGCTGCACGCCATGCGCGAGAAGAGGAAATTCAGAAGGCACGCGGAGGCGTTGCTGGAACTCGTCGACGACCGCTTCGACGAGCGCTGGGCCGAAGCGGCGCGCCTCGGCCGTGCGCTTTTTCCGGAGGAACGGCTCTTCAACGCCGACGCGCACAAGCGCTCTGAGGATACGACCTGGGAGGAAACCATATGGACGGGGACACGCCCCGATGTTTCCGATCTCGAAAAGGACGCGCCCCTGGACGCGGACGAGTTCAAGTACGTCGACCTGTTCCTTCTCGATGAAGTCGAGAATGCCGAGCTCGGCGATTCCCTCGACGCCTCTTCTCCTCCGCCGTCCGAACGCGAGGATCTCGAGGCAGAGCTCGCCGAGTGGCGCCCGGACGCCGCTGAAGGCAGTGAGTGCGGCGGGATAAGCCTCGATCGCGCTGAATTCGCCGGTGACGCCTCGGAGGAGGAGCCACGCTAAGCGGCATGGGTTCAAGTCGGCTCAGGTGCCGAACGCAAGAAACTGCGAACGCTCTGCAGGAATCTGGGAAACTCCGGATCTCTTGCCATAATCATGTGATTCTTGCTGTCCAGCGTGACGAACTGGGCCCGCGGAATGCGCGATGCCAGTAGCTTGCCCTCCGCAATCGGTGCGACCGAGTCGCCCGTGCAATGGACGACCAGCGTTGGCACATCGATGCCTTCGAGGAGATCGGTCACGTCGATCTCGTCGAACATCTCACGAAAGCGGGCGATGTTCTCGGCCGGCCCGCAGGCTCTCTGAAATTCGTTGAACCAGGCGGCCTCCTCCTGCGTGGCATCCGGCATGAAAAGGGATGTCATGGTTTGTCGAAAGGCCGGATTTTCGTTGCCCCACCCTTGACGAATCAGCGTCACCAGCGCTTCGCTCTCCGCCACCGCCTCCGGACTCCCGCGCCTGCGCCGCCCACGGGCATAGCCGCCGTAGAGAACCAGGTGGGAAACTCTCAGGGGATGCCGCCGTACGTAGGCGATGGAGACGGAAGCCGCCTGCGAGGCGCCGAAGATTGCCACCTTCTCGTATTGGAATTGGTCGATGACGCGCTCGAGGTCGTCGACCATTTTCTCGAACGAGATGTCGACACTGTCCCAGTCGGACATGCCGTTGCCCCGCTGATCGTATCGGATGATTTTGAAATCCTCGGCGAGATGGGAGAGATAATGACCCCACGCGGGATTGTCCCACTCTTTTTCCAGGTGACTCATCCAGCTTCCTGCCAAGACCAGGGGATCACCATCGCCGACTTCCGCGTAGGCGATGCTCACGCCATCGTTTGAAAGGCAGTAGCGCACGGCGCTTTGGTCTGTGAGCCCGATGCGCTTGCCGGATGCCGCGGCATGGCTCGGGGCCGGGGTGACCAGGAAGGCGCGAACCGGATTGGAGATGTTCTTGAGCCGCTTGGGCCCTATGTCTTCGAATCGGACCGGGAGCTTCGTGCCGACGGCCTCGCGGACCATTTCCGAAACGCATATGCCTCCGCGCGGCGCGATCGACTCCAACCTGGCGGCGATGTTGACGCCATCCCCGTAAATGTCCTCGTCGTCCCAGAGAACGTCGCCCAGATTGAGGCCCATGCGGAACTCCACGCGACGCTCTTCGGGCACGCCCTCGTTGCGTCTCGCGACTTCGGCCTGTATTGCGCCGGCCGCGCGTACCGCGTCGGTCGCCGAGGGAAACTCGGCCAGAAAGCCGTCGCCCGTCAATTTGACGATGCGGCCCTGGTGCTCGGAGACTGTCGGTTCGATGATCTCCTGGCGGTACTCCCACCACGCCGACATGGTAGTGTCCTCGTCGAGCTGCATGAGACGGGAGTAATCCGCCACATCAGCGGCGAGAACAGCGGCCAGGCGCCGCTTGAACTGCTCTTCGCTCACCGTCTCGTGCCCTCCCGGAGATCGCGCAAGGCGCCGAACCGATACGGCGCGCGATTTTTGACGACCCAACAGTACCAGCCCTGGGAAGCGCGATCGAGCCGCCGGTCGGGCGATGAGCGCTTTGCATCATTCTCGATCATCGTATTCGCGCGGCGCTTGCGTCCAATGGTGCGGAAAATGCGCTCGGGCCGCATAATACGTCGCCGGGCAGCCGAATGATGACCTCGAGATTGACGCTGCGCCCAGAGGAGGTGATCCGATGCCGTTCCCGGACGGCCCCGCTCTCGAGCCTGCGCCTCTGCGCCCCGCTGCACCCGGCACCAGGATGGTCTGGCGCCGCCTCGATGGCTACGCCACGGAGCGCGGTGTCATTGGTTCCGTGGATCAGGACTTGCTCGCCCATTACCAGTGGGAAGGACAGCCGCGTTCCATGTACTTCTTCTGTATCAACTGCGCCGGCGACGAGGTGAGCTTCGATCACGCGGCATACCAGAGGTTGTTTCCGCTCGAGCGCGGCAAAAGCGTGACCTTCCGGCGCAGCGTCGGTGAGTGGGACTGGGTCAATCGCATCAGCGTCATCGGAACGGAGCGACTGAGTCTGGAGTTCGGCGAGGTGGACGCTTATGTTATCGCCTCTGCAACGGAAGGTCAGAACAATCCATTTCACGCCGAGAACGAGATCTGGTACGCGCCGAGCATCGGTTGGAATGTGCAGTTTCGCTACCGAAACAGCCTTGGCGAAGCCTACAGCTGGCAGGCGGTCGAGTTCATTCCGCCCCACTGACGATTGCAGCTTCAATCGAGTGTCAATGCGGTGCGCTCAGCGCGTGATTGGAACGATTGAATGTACTGAGCCCGCATTGTCGATCCGGCAGGGCCGGTCACAGGAGAGCAAGAAAGTGAATATTCGCCCGATTGGCCCTCACTTCGCCGCCGAGGTGAACGGTGTTCAGCTCGCTGACGTTGGCGACGACGACTTTCGCCGCATCGAGGCGGCCTTCTACGAGCATTCGGTGCTGGTATTTCACGAGCAGCAAATTAGCGAGGACGAGCACGTCGCGTTCAGCCGCCGATTCGGCGAGCTCGAGATGACGATGGTCAACGATCCGAGTGGCGGTGGCGGTCCGGTCAATCACATCGGCAACGTCGACGCGCATGGCCGATTGATCCCCATGGACGATGCGCGCATGGTCTACAACTCGGGCAACGCGCTCTGGCATACGGACAGCTCGTACAAGCCGGTTCCTGCCAAGGCGTCGTTGCTGTTCGCCGAGCACGTGCCGCCGAGCGGTGGGGCGAAACCGAGTTTGCCTGTATGCGCGCGGCCTATGACACGTTTTCTGTTGAGGAGCGGGAGACAATCGAGCATCTGGTCGTCGAGCACGATCTTGCCTACTCGCGCAGCAAAATCGACCCAGAGATGATGAGCGAAGCTTTTCGAACGGAGGTTCCGCCTCAGCGCCAGGCGATGGTTCGTGTCATTCCGGAAACCGGGCGCAAGACCTTTTACACCGGCGCCCACGCGGCGCGCATCGTCGGGTGGCCGGAAGATCGCAGCCGGGCGCTCATCGACAGGTTGAATGCGTTGGCGACCCAGCCCCAGTTCGTCTACCGGCACCAGTGGGCGGTCGGCGATCTGGTCATGTGGGATAACCGTTGCTGCCTGCATCGGGGTCGCCCGTGGGATGGGGCGAGATTTCCGCGGGTCATGCGGCGTACGACGATCGCCGGCGCTGGCCCGACCGTCGTGCCATCCCGGGTGGCCGAAACGGAAAGGACTTGAAGTCGACTCGTTACGAGACAGCCACAGGCGTCGATGGCAGCCGGTCCGGTAGCAGGCGCAGGTGAGGCGCGTGCCATGACAATCCCTCGAGCCACTGCCGGCATGAGCGGCGATGGTGTCTACAACCGTCACTCTTCTCTTCAGCGGGCAATCGTCGAGCGCGCCGAGCATCGTCTGGTCGAGGCGGTCAGGCGGATAGGCGCCGTCAAACCCGAATTCACGGTTGTCGACTACGGCTGCGGCCCGGGCCGAAACTCGGTCATTGCGTTTCGCGCGGTTATCGGCGAGTACCGCAAGCACTCCGCCGACGGCCCGATTGTTGCCATTCACAACGATCAGATCGGTAACGACTGGAACGATTTATTCGCCAACGTTTCGGGGGCCGATGGCTACCTGTCAGGAAACACCGCGATTCGCTCCCAGGCATCAGCGTGCTCGTTCTACGAGTCGGTGGCCGCGCCCGCGTCGGTGAGCCTCGGCATGTCGTTCACCGCTCTTCAATGGCTGCACGCCGCCGTCGAGCTGCCGTCGCCGAACACGCTCTACTTTGCCGACCTCGAGGACCCGGCCCGGCGCGAGCTGGCACGGCTGGCGGCGCGCGACTGGGCGCAATTCCTGCGCAAGCGGGCGCTCGAGCTGCGCCCGAATGGCCGGCTTCTGGTGCAGTGCCTCGGCGCGGTTGCCGATCCCCATGCGCCGGGCGGCATCGAGCCGGGTGTGCGGGGCCTGTTCCGGCTGTTGTGGGAGGTGGCATCGGATCTCGCCGACGATGGGCACGTGGACCGCGGCGTGCTCGACAAATTCGTCATGCCGCAGTGGTTTCGGACCGTCGAGGAAGCCCGGGCGCCCATCGAGCAGGAGGCGGATTTGTCCCGCGCTTTTGCCATCGAGGAGCTATCGATCGAGTCGGTGGCGCTGCCGTTCGCGCAAGCCTATCGCCGCAACGGCGATGCCGATGGCTACGCGGCCGGCTACGCCGCTTTCGTGCGCGGGTTCAGCGAATCCACGTTCCGGGACCTCGTGTTTGCACCTTCGAGCGGCGATGCGCGGGCCACCGCCGAGCTCACCGAAGAGTTCTTTGCCCGTCTCGAGGCGCGCTTCCGCGCCCGCCCCGGCGAGCACGATTACGCGGTCCGCTCCCTGGTCGTCCTGCTTCGCCGTAACTGATCGTCGCGCCCCCCGCGCGAGCCCTGACAGCGGGCGATCACTTTACCTCTCAGCCCTTGCTCTCAGCGGCGCATGACCGCGCCGGTCGGATCGTAGGGGCTGTTTTCGATGATGCGTGCACCGCGCTCCACGCCGACGACATGAGCGCTCAGATCGCCGCGCTCCCCGGCGTGCTCCACGTCGATGAGGGCCATGGCCAGACTCTTGTCCACGAAGTGGCCGTATCCTCCCGAGGTGATATAGCCGATGCGCTTGTCGCCCTTCCAGACCGGCTCGTAGCCGGAGGCATCGGCGTCGTCGGCGTCGATCTCCAGGGTGACGAGCTGCTGCGGCGCGGTGTTGCGCTCGCGCTCGGCCAGCGCCGCCTCGCGCCCGACGAACTCGCCCTTGTCCCAGGCGATCCACCGGTCCATGCGCGTCATGCCCGGCGTGTAGCGCTGGGTGAACTCGTAGGTCCAGATGCCGAAGCTCTTCTCCAGACGCAGCGAGTTCATGGCGTAGAAGCCGTACTCGCGAAGCCCGAGATCGGCGCCGGCTTCGAGGAGCATCTCGCGCAGGACGATGTGCTCGGCGGCTGCGCAGTTGATCTCGTAGCCGAGCTCGCCGGCCACCGAGAGTCGTCCCACCGGGGTGCGCAGCAGCCCGAGGTCGAGGGTCGTGCAGCCCATGAAGGGCAGGGCGTCGTTGCCGACGTCCTGGTGGGTGAGCTTCGCCAGCAGGTCGCGGGATCGCGGCCCGGAGAGTGCGAAGCCCACCGTCGCGTCGGAGATGTCGCGCACCGAGACTTCGCGCTGCGGGCCTTCGGCGATGCGATCGAGGAACCAGCGCATGTGCCACTTGCGCAGGTAATACGAGCCCATGATCCACCAGGTGCCGTCGCCCCAGTTGAACAGCGTGAGGTCGCCCTTGAGCCGTCCGTCGGCTGCCAGCATCACGGCGAGCCGCGCGCGTCCCGGCGCCGGCAGGCGCGTGGACATGACGCGGTCGAGCCAGTCGCGGGCATCCGCGCCGGTCACCTCGAAGCGCGAGAAGCCGGAGGTGTCCACCATGCCCACCGCCTCGCGCACTGCGCGGCATTCCTCGGCAACGATGGGGAAGGCGTTGGAGCGTTTCAGCGTCGGCGTTTCCTCGAAGCCGGGCGGAGCGAAGAGCAGCGGCGTCTCGAGCCCCCAGGTGCATCCCCACTTGCACCCGGCAGCGCTCATGCCTTCGTAGGCCGGCGATTTTCTGAGCGGCCGACCGGCGGGCAGCTGCTCGTTCGGATAGGTCATCACGAAGCGGCGTGAGTAGAACTGACCGGTAGTCTGACGGATGTACTCGCGGTTCGAGGTGAAGTCGCCGTAACGGGCGATGTCCATGGGCCACACGTCCGCCTCCGCTTCGCCGTGGATCATGAGCTCGGCCAGCGACTTGCCGACGCCGCCGCCCTGAAGGAATCCGGCCATGACGCCGCAGGCGAGCCAGTAGTTCTTGAGCCCCGCCACCGGTCCGACCAGCGGGTTGCCGTCGGGCGAGAAGGTGAAGGGCCCGTTGACCCAGCGCTTCACGCCCACTTTCTGCAGCACCGGGTAGCGCTCGTAGGCGATGGTCAGCTCGTTCGAGATCCGGTCGATGTCCTCCTGGATCAGATCCATGCCGTACTCCCACGGCGCGCCGTCGATGTGCCAGTGCTTGTGGTTGATCTCGTAGATGCCGAGCAGCACGCCCTGCTGGTCCTGGCGCATGTAGGTGAAGCCTTCCAGGTCCACCGTCATCGGCACCTCGAAGTCGAGCGCCGCCACCTCGGGGATGGTCTCGGTCACCAGATAGTGATGCGCGAGCGGTGAGAGCGGCAGATCGAGGCCGACCATGCGGCCGACCTGCTTGGCCCACAGGCCGGCGGCGTTGACGACGTGCTCGGCGTGGATGGTGCCCTTCTCGGTCACCACGTCCCAGGTGCCGTCGGCGCGCTGGTTGAGCGCCTCGACCTTGTTGTGCTCGATGACGTCCGCGCCGCGTTTTCGTGCGGCGATGGCATAGGCAAGCACGGTGCCGGTGGTGTCCACGTAGCCCTCGCGATCCGCCCACAGGCCGCCGAGCACACCGGAAACGTCCATGATGGGGCACTTCTCCTCGATCTCCGCCGGCGTCATCAGGTAGCAGTCCTCGATGCCGATGGTCTGGAAGATACGGTAGGTGGCCTGCAGCCATTCCCAGCGTGCCGGCGCCGAGGCCACGGTGATGCCGCCGGTCATGTGCAGGCCGATGTCCTGGCCGGATTCCTTCTCGATCTCCGAGAGCAGGTCGATGGTGTAGGCCTGCAGCGCCGCCATGTTGGGATCGGCATTGAGGGCGTGGATGCCGCCGGCCGCATGCCAGGAGGAGCCTGCCGTCAGCACCGAGCGCTCGACGATGGCGACATCGGTCCAGCCGAATTTGGCCAGGTGGTAGAGAACCGAAGCGCCGACGACGCCTCCCCCGATAATGACGACCCGATAATGCGATTTCATTTTTTCACCCGTGCAGTCACGCGCCCCCCGCCGGTGCAATACGCTCCGCGGCCAACCGCGAAAGGCTCCGTTCCCCTCGCTGATCGGTGAGTCGTGGGCACGCTAATGCACACGGCGTCTGCGGGCAACCGCCGAGCCCGGCCCATGGCGGCGCGGGGATCGCAGCAGGCGAGCCTCCGGCAGGGCTGTCGGCGCACGCATCGTGCTTCGATCTCAGCGCTTCGGCACGACCGAGAGCACGGCGTCGGCGAAGGGCTCCGGCGCCTCCTGGGGCAGATTGTGACCCACCAGGGGAATGACTTCGCGACGGTAGCCAGCCTCGAAATGCCGCGCATGGTCCGCGCAGCCGCCGATGCGCATGACGCCGTCACCATCGCCGTCCATGGCCACGGTGGGCACCCGGATACGGGGCTGTGAGGTGAGCTGCTCTTCGATGGGCTCGACCGCCGGGTCGCCGGGCACGAGGCCGTAGCGGTGGCGGTAGGAATGGATCACCACGTCGACGAAGTCGGGATTGTCGAACGACGCGGCGGTGCGGGCGTAGGTCGCGTCGTCGAAGTCCCAGTGGGGTGACCAGAGTTGCCACAGCAGCTTGCACAGGGCGTGGCGGTTCTGCTCCAGTCCGCGCCGGCCGCGCTCGCCGTGGAAGTACCACTGATACCAGTAGCGGTGCTCGTTTTCGGGAGACTGCGGCTCGAGCGCCTGCGGAATATCCTGGATGTTGTATCCGTTGACGGTCACCAGCCCGTCGACCCGCTCGGGCCAGAGGGCCGTCGCGATGCAGGCGGCGCGCCCGCCCCAGTCGTAGCCGGCGAGGGTCGCCGAGGGAAGCTCGAGCGCGTCCATGAGGCTCAGCAGATCCTGGGCGAGCACGGCCTGCTGACCCGATCGCGGCGTCTGCGCCGAGAGAAACCGCGTGGGCCCGTAGCCGCGCAGATAAGGCACGATGACGCGGCAACCCGACGCCTCAAGCCGCTGCGAAACCTCATCGAAGGCGCGCACGTCGTAGGGAAAGCCGTGCAGCAGGATGACCGGCTTGCCCTGCCGATCTCCTGCCTCCTCGTAGGCAACCTCGAGGACGCCCGCTTCGATGCGTTTCGACTCGGTCATGGCCGCGATGATAGCGGTCCGGCACGTTTCGATCCCCTCGCCAGACGCCTCGATGGCAAGCCCGGTGCGCCGGCGCCGGAGGGCGCTGACGCGCGCCGTGCCGCGCCAGCGGGTCAGCCGCTCTCGATCAGGTCAAAGGCTTGCCCTCGCGAAGGGAGAGAAACTGCCAGATTTTCAGAATCAGCGTATTGCGATTCTGCTGCAGCCGGTGCAGGCGGATCTCCACGTCGATCCACCAGGCCTTGGCGCCCGCCACCGTGAGCAGATTTGCATCGATATCAGCCTCCACCAGGCTTCGCGGCAGCCAGGCGACGCCGAGCCCGTCGCGCGCGCGAATGCGAAGCGCACCCGCCATGGAGTTTTCGTAAATCGACGTCAGGCGTGCGCTCAGATCCCGGGAGGAGAGGATCGGATCGATGTGCTTTCCGATGGGCGCCGATGGTCCGAAGCGCAGATAAGGAATCGACAGCGCGCGCTCGTCATCGAGCGGGAAAAGCGCGCGGCCGTCCGCGTCGGGCTTACATACCGGAATCAGCTCGTCCTCGCCTATGACGAGGGATGCGGTCGCCCTGGTATCTTCGATGCCCGGCGCATGCTCGCTTTCATAGGCGACCAGGAAATCCACCTCGCCGCGATGCAGATCGGCAATGCAGTTCGGGAGGTTGTCGGCTCTGAGCCGCGAGATGATCGGCCCGAACGCTTTCTCGAATGCCTGCAGCCAGGTGGGAAAGAAGCGCCAGCCGATGGAATGCTGCGCACCGAAGGTCACCACGTACTTGTCCGGCTGCTCGAGGGATTCACGGATCTGATCGCGTTCCGTCTCGATGCGGTTGACGGCCTGGTCGCCGGCCTCGAGCATCTGCCGCCCGGCCTCGGTGAGCTTGATGGGGTGGCTCGAGCGGTCGACGAGGGGCGTGCCGACCCAGGCCTCCAGCGCCCTGATGCGGCGGCTGAACGCCGACTGACTGATGTGGTTGATGTGGGCGGCCTGGGAGAAATTGCCCGTGCGCGCGAGACAGGCGAGGTCCTTGAACCACTCGAGATCCATCGCGCCGGGCTCCTGGCGGGGCGGGTCGGAATGGATTATGCAAAATTTGCATCATGAATGCGAAACATAGCATTGGCCACCGGCGCCGCCAGCGGGCACCCTACCCGAAACGAACCGGCGCCGGGGCACAACGCCTCGGCCTGCCAGCCGCAGGGGGAAAACGTGCTCGATCTGGACCGCTTTGCTCGCGTGAGCCTGTGTCATCAACCCACACCGCTCGAGCCGATGCCGCGGCTGAGCGCGCAGATCGGCGGTCCGAATATCTGGATCAAGCGCGACGACTGCACCGGCCTCGCCACCGGCGGCAACAAGACCCGCAAGCTGGAGTTCCTGATCGGCGAAGCGCTCGCCGAGCGCGCCGACATGGTTGTCACCCAGGGCGCCGTGCAGTCGAATCACGTTCGCCAGACGGCCGCCGCCGCGTGCCGTTACGGGCTCGATTGCCACGCGCTGCTCGAGCGGCGCGTGCCCGACACCGATCGCGAGTACGAGAACTCGGGCAACGTGTTTCTCGATCGCGTCTTCGGCGCGACGCTCGAATACCGGGAGCCCGGCCTCGACATGAACGCCGAAGCCCGGCGGGTCGCGGA
>JABAOG010000294.1_pt1 | contig 35109 bp, 57 predicted proteins | sample 7062131 | NCBI WGS metagenome assembly JABAOG01 (sample SAMN14538629, study PRJNA623070) | marine sediment metagenome | biome: marine biome [ENVO:00000428]; feature: marine pelagic biome [ENVO:01000023]; material: deep marine sediment [ENVO:00002113] | place: India: Arabian Sea | collected... | reverse complement strand
TCTCTGGTACGAGTACGCGCGAATCGTTCGCGATCTTCGACCGCGAGTCGTCGTCCTGGAAAACGTCACAGCTCTCCTTGGTCGAGGGCTTGGAGTCGTTCTCGGAGACCTAGCCTCGCTCGGGTATGATTGTCTCTGGGATTGCGTACCAGCTGCCGCCGTCGGCGCCCCTCACCGCCGTGACAGGGTCTTCGTGGTCGCGTGGCGAGTATCCGACGCCAAGCGCAACCGAGTATGGAAAGAATCAGGGCGGCGGTGCGGGGGCGGGGACGGGCGATCCGCGCCCGAGCATTTCGACGTGGGCGCGGAATTGGCCGACGGCCACGGCGAGCGATGGCCGGCCGAAGGGAACAACGGGCACGGTTGGGCGCGGTCAGAGGGGCGCGAGCCTTGCGGGAGCGGGCCGGCATTGGCCGACGGCCACGGCCACGGACGCGAAGGCGAGCGGAGCGGCAGGCTACAGCACGGAGAGCGGAAGGCACTCGGGAACGACATTGACGGATGCAACCTGCCGCAGTGGCCGCCCGCTCCCGGAGACATGCAGGCATGGCGGCGAGTGCCGGCCGACACTCAACCCGCGGTTTGTCGCATGGCTGATGGGGTTTCCGCTCGACTGGCTGGACGATCTGCCCGACTCCGAGCTCTCGGAAACGCCGTAGTCCCGCAGGTGGCTGAGCGGCTCGGACAGGTGATCGTTCAAGCGGGATTAGCGTGACTGCTGCCTCATCATCCGGACGCACCATGACCGAGCGGCCGATCTTGTTCAGCGGCCCGATGGTGCGCGCGATCCTCGACGGAACGAAGACGCAGACGCGCCGCGTCGTGTCGCGCGCGAACACGCTCGTCGACGGGTCGGCGTTCTCAAAGCGACTCTGGCCATCTCTCAGGTTCGATAAAGCGTGGGTCGACCCGGGTCCCTCGCCTGCGGGAAATCCCGGACCGTATCTCAAGACGCCATGGGTGCATCCCGACGATCACAGCGACGACGAGCGTGTCTCGAGGATCTACTCGAAACCGTGGGTCGGAGATCGGTTGTGGGTGAAGGAAACGTTCGCGCCGACGGCAGCAAACCGCGCTGCGGTCTACAAAGCGGACGACGGGCCGTGGCGCGACGACTATCAAACGCGTGGCTGGAAATGGAAGCCGTCAATCTTCATGCCGCGGAAGCTGTCGCGCACCACGCTCGAAATCACCGACGTGCGCGTCGAGCGCGTGCAGAGCATCAGCGAAGACGATGCGCTTGCTGAAGGAATCGTTGCGCTGACCGCAGGCTCCATGGCACCGGCGGCGAAGCTCGGTGCGGTCGCCGGTCTCGTGCAGGCGATGCCCAAAACGACGCGCCGCGCGTTTCTAGGAGGGTCGATCGCCGCGGCGTTGTCGCTCACGGCGGACCGCTTCATTCCGGCGACCGAGCCCACTCAGCGAGAGTTGTTTGGAACGCTGTGGGACAGCATCAACGCCAAGCGCGGCTTCGGATGGGAAGCGAACCCGTGGGTCTGGGTCTACGACTTCAAACGCGTGCCGACGCTGACGGATGACGCATGATCGACTGGGAGAACGCGCGACCGGTCTGTTTCGTGACGCGGCCTTTTCCGTCGGACTGGGATGCGAAATACCTGAAGTCGAAGCACGAGTCGCTTCCGACGACAATCACGCTGTTTCACCTCGACTGCGACGTCNNATTGCGCACCACCGCGTGCGCAAGCACGGGCTGCGGCGGTGGTTCGTGGACGGCATCGAGATTCAACACGAGCCGGACGCACTCGAGCTGCCTCTCGCACCGTCCGATGACAGGTCCGCATGACCACGAAGATCGAATGGACCAACAAGAGCTGGAATCCGGTGCGCGGGTGCCGACGGGTGTCGCCGGGCTGCGAGAACTGCTACGCGGAGCGCGTCGCCATCCGCCAGTCCAACCCGGGCGGTGCGTACGAGGGGCTCGTGAAAAGCCATCCGGGTGGTCCGCGTTGGACCGGCGACGTGCGCACGGTGCCCGAGAAGCTCCGAGAGCCCATCGGCTGGCGCAAGCCGCAGCGCGTGTTCGTGAACAGCATGAGCGATCTGTTTCACGAGGACGTCGACCCGGAGTTCGTGGCGGCTGTGTTCGGCGTCATGGCCGCAGCGGATCACCATATGTATCAGGTGCTCACGAAGCGGCCGGTCCGAATGCGGACTTGGTTCGAGTGGCTCGACCGAGTTTCGGCACCGCTTGGCGCCTCCGAGCGACAACTTGCCGCGGCGAACGATTACCGCATCGATCCGACGCGCCATGCGATGTACTGCGTCGATGCTGCCGAAAGGATCGGGGCGCTGACAACAGATCTCGCCAGCGCAACGCGCGCTTCGGCGCCGTGGCCGCTATACAACCTGTGGCTCGGCGTCTCCTGCGAAGACCAGCAGCGCGCCGACGAGCGGATCCCGGCTTTACTGCAATGCCCGGCGGACGTGCGGTTCGTTTCAGCTGAGCCGCTTCTCGGACCGATCGACCTGGAGCATGTGCAGTGGCCAAAGCGGCACAAGGTGGACGTGCTGCGTGGAGGTTTTTGGGAGGACGGCGTCGGCTTCACGCAACACAGTGATATGAATACGCTCGACTGGATTATAGTGGGCGGCGAGAGCGGTCCGAATGCACGGCGGTTCAAGACCGAGTGGGGGCGAGCAATCGTGAAGCAATGCGAGCAGTCCAGCGTCGCATGTTTCGTGAAGCAACTTGGCGCGAACGTGGACGCCATGAGCGAGTCCGATGTGCTTCAAAGAACGACGCGCATGAAGCTACGCGATCGCAAGGGCGGCAATCCAGACGAGTGGCCCGCGGACCTTCGGGTGAGGGACTACCCGCCGCCATGAGCCACCCCGACCCCCACGATTTCCACGTCACCGTGGTCGCCTCCGTGTCAGGCGGCAAGGACTCCACGGCGCTATCGCTGTGGCTGACCGAGCAAGGCATNNAAACGGGTGTTCGCGGATACGGGGTGGGAGGCGGACGAAACAGTTCGATACGTCTACGAATACCTACCGGAAAAGATCGGCGACATCGACGTGGTGAGGGCCGAGAAGTATGACGGCTTCGAGGGGCTGTGCCTCGACCGTGCGATGTTCCCGTCGCGTCTTTTGCGCTTCTGCACCCAGGAGCTAAAGGTTGCGCCGATAGGGAAGTACCTCAAGCGGTTCGACACCGAGGTGGTAAACGTCGTCGGCATACGCGCGGCCGAGTCGGCCTCCCGCGCGAAGATGCCGGAGTGGGAATATTNNGTGGGAATATTTCGAGGCGTTTGACGCCTGGACGTGGCGCCCGCTTCTCAGGTGGACGCTGGACGATGTGATCGACATCCACAAACGCCACGGGCTCGACCCCAACCCACTGTACCTTCACGGCCACAAGCGGGTGGGCTGCTACCCTTGCATCTACAGCGACAAGGCCGAGCTGCGCCTCATCGCCGAGCGCGCCCCTGGCCGCATCGACCGCATCCGCCACCTCGAGGGCCGCGTCACCCGTGAGGCGGTTTCGCGCGACCGGAACAAGTCAAGCCGAGAGCGGACGATGTTTCACAAGGAATCGCCGGGGCAGGCCGATCGCACCAAGCACCCGATGCCGATCATCGATGAAGCGGTGGAGTGGGCGCGAACCTCGCGCGGCGGGCGCCAGCTTCTACTGCTCAACGATGATGGCCGCGAGGGCTGCATGCGTTGGGGCCTGTGCGGGGGCACGGAAGGCGAGTGAGTTTCACGACGATCTACGCCGATCCGCCCTGGAAGGAATCGGGGGGCGGACGCATCAAACGCGGCGCCGATCGGCACTACCCGCTCTTGTCGNNGGCTCCGGTCTGGGAGCCGGCAGACGACGCGCACCTGTGGCTCTGGACCACGAGCAACTTCCTCATGGACGCTGGCTGGGTCATCTCACAGCTCGGCTTCAGGTACGTCGCGTGCGTACCGTGGGACAAGCAGGTTGCGGGCCTGGGCCAATACTTCAGAACGCGGTACGAGTTTCTGCTGTTCGCGGTGCGCGGCCGTGGGATGGCGGCGCGGACCGAGTCGCGCAGCGTCGTCGGCCGCATCCACGCGGTGTCCGTCGACGAGCTACGAGAGTACCTGCATCCGATCGGCATCGACGCGCCGAGGACGACCCACTCGACGAAGCCCGTAGAGACCTACGACCTCATCGAGCGCCGATCGAAAGGTCCGCGGGTCGAGATGTTCGCGCGCACGAAGCGCCCGGGCTGGTCGGTGTGGGGCAACCAGGTCGCCGCCTAGCTCGGCGCGGCGTCCGACTTCTCGTCACCCCCCGCGGGCGTGTCCGGCTTCGGGGTCGCGTCGACCGCGTTCGGGGACGCAGCGTCGGGGACGACCTCGGGCTGCTCGACCTGAACGAAGGACGCCGGACCGGGCGCGGCGTTCGGGGTCGGCGGCGGCGTCACGATGGGCTCGTCGTCCGTCTGCTCGAACGACCGGTCGAAGGCTTGAAGGACGGCTCCGACGTACTGCCGATCGTTCCAGACGGGCATCTGCTGCAGAAACTGCCCGAGATACGCGCTCGGCATGTTCTGATCGTCGTCGTACATGTCCGTGAAGGGCGGCGGGAGCGGATCGGTGCGCTCGAGTAGCTGCGCGATCTTCCGCGCGAGCCCGACCGGGTCGGCGCCGACGTGCAGCTCGAAAAAGATCTGATGCCAGTCTGCCGTTCGCATGGCGTCCGGCAGCCCCGGCGCGTTGTAGACGGCGTTGGCAATCTGTTGCGGAGTCGCGTCGGGCGGAAGCTGCTGCGGACCGGCGCCATTGAGCCCCCTGCCCCCGCCGACTGCGCGGCGGGTGTACTGCCCCATCTCTTCGGCGCTTTTCGTGAGCNNTCGGGCTCGCCGGGTCCGAACTTGTCGATGAACTGAGACACCATCGACAGCATGGTCGCCGAGCTATCCGCTTGCGCTCCGACGAGCTCGGCGATCTTGCTCGGGCTGCGCTCCTCCATCATCGTCTGGATGAGTGGCATCGCAACCTCGAGTAGCTTCGACATTCCGCCGTCCTCGCCGCCCTTGCCTTTGACGACCAGATCTTTCACGAGCCCGAGCTGGCTGTTGACCGAGCTTTGAAGCGACTGGGTCTGTAGCTCCGCGCGCGCCTTGCTCGATTCGATGACCGAGGTCATTACGCCGGCAAGCCCCGTCACGATGGTCGCGACGACCTGTGGATCGAACGCGGGCTTCTGAGGACCGGATTCGAGTCGCTTGGTGAGCATCTCGAGCTTGTCTTCGAGCGCACGCTCTTTGGCGGCTTGGAGCTGCTCGTTGTGGCGCTTCTCCGAAGCGGAAAGTTGCTGTCCGAGCGCCTCGAGCTTCTCGTTGAACTGAGCGCGGTCACGCTCGCGCGCTTCCTTTTCGGCAAGAAAGTCCTGCCGGTAGTCGCGCGCATGCTCCTGAGCGATGCCCGCGGCCTCGCCGTCGCTCATAACGACCTGTGGTCCCCACTGGCGCTGCGGCGGCGACGCGCCGCCCGATCCCGAGGCGCCGGCCGAAGTCGGACGCCCACCGGAGGGCGCGACGGCGATCTTGCTCGCAAGCTCGGGTCCTTCGAGCTCGATCTCGAACACGGGCACGACAAGCCGCGTCTTGTCGTTGACGTCGCGCGCCTCGACGCGGAACATGCCGCCGCCGGCGACGCCGCGAATCCAGTCGTCGATTTCGATCAAATCCTCGGTCTGCTTGACCGCGATGCCGACCCCGGCCCAGTTGCCGCGCAGGTTCTTGCGGGTAATTTTCACCCGGCACTCGGGGTGGTTTTTGATCGCCTCGCGGATCTCGTCGATGGGTATTTCCCTACGAACGGTCTGCTTCGGTGTTGCTTCAGCCATCTTCCTTCTCCTGCGTCGTACAGCCATCGTTCAGATTGCCTTCGGTAACTCGTACGCCGGGGCGTCAGGGCCCCACACGTCCCAAATGGCACCGAGGGCACAGCTGCCTACCGCTGCCTCGAGATGAGCGCTCACGACCGGCGCGAACGGCCAGTAGCCGCCTACGCACAACAGTATCCCGATCCAAAACGCGCTACAGGCCGGGCACATGACGAGCATCGACAGAAGCGCGAATGGCAGGCGTTTGAGCGACGGGGGCTTGCTCGTGACCGCCATGAACAGAGCGTGCCGGGCGAAATGCGTGATCTCGGCCTGCGTCACGATATAGACGCAGCCGCAAAGCACGAGCGCGTAGAGAACGACGCTCACTGCCGGCGCGTCCCGCCGGGAACCATCACCGGGATGGCGCCCGGGTTGCCACCAACCAACTGCTGCCGCAGCGCCGCTTCGGCCGCCTGCTTCTTGCGCGCTTCGGCCTGCACCTCCCACGACTCCCAATCCATCACGCTCGTCAGACATCCTTCGAGGTCGACGATGTTGACGATGGCGCCGTGCTCGTCGCGCGCCACAAACTTGTGGTTTTCGCGCAGGTCGTTCCAGACCTCTTGCTTGGTGACCGCGTGATGCTTCACCGACAGCTGCATGGTCGGATTGACGAGGGGCTGGAAAACCACCGCGAAGGCGGGAAGTGGCGCATTGGGCGCGCCGGAAAAGTCGTTCGGGTCGGTCATTTCTTGGGCCTTTCGTCATACGTGGCCGCGAAAAACTGCCGTTCCAGTTTTTCCGAACACTCGCCGAAGCAGATGTGAAAAGATTTGGCGCTCACCTCTACGATCACGAAGTCACGCACAAGCTCTTGGTGCGCGACGACTTCTTCCGTATAACCGCAGTGGTCACATTTCCATAGCTTGGCGTGAACGAGCATCGCTAGCTCCGGGGCGTGAAGTGGTCACAGGCCTTCGCAACGAAGCTCGTCGCGAGCTCGCCGTCGTACTCGCCGCACAGGCCGATGGCCTCGATGGGGGCGCCCAGGTGCTGGAGCTTCCATTGCTNNCCGCTCAGCGAAGCGTTGGCGGGCGATCTCTTTGCGGCCGTTCTCCAGATCGAAGTGCTTGCAGAAGCCGCAGATCGAATGCGTACGAGCCGCGTCGCCGAGCTGCTGGACCTGCTCGGCGGTCGGCTCGTGGATGACCGGCGTCGGCTTGCCCCTGAACAGGCGCTTGCTGTGGCCGTCCTCCCAGACCGTGGGGACCGTCTGGGGGCCTTTGACCTCCCGGATGTCCTGACCCAGCTCTTCCTTGGAGGGGCCGTCGTGGACGGCCTTACGGAACGGATCGAACATGCGCCTGAGCGCACTTTTCACGACAGCACCGGAAGCCGTCGCTTGCCGTGGTCGCAGCCGTCGCCGCGGTAGGTGATGACGGCGCGCGCGTGGCTCTCGCACTCGCACGTACACAGGCCCATATCCGACCACTTTGCCGCCATCGGGATGTCAGGCTTGTCCTCGTAGCGCTTGCTGAGGTCGGCGTTGCCGTCCTCGTCGTCGCCGTAGGTGACTCTCGTCGCCATCTGGTGGGGCGCGAGCACCTGCGCGGCGTTCATGAAGTCGCCGTGCTGCGCCATCGCGGCCTGACCCTCCTCGAGGTCCCAGAAGCGGCACCGGTCACATCTGCGTGGGCGCGAGAGCGCGAGGAGCGCAGTCGCGAGCAGGATCGCGAAGACCAAAAGGCCAACGATTCCAATGGCGCCCGCGATTTCGAAGGCCGGTTCTGCTACTTGCTGCGCCTTTTCCGTCACCCGAGCCTCCTACCGAATGTGCATCCGACCAATCGCCGACCCGTCAGAGCGTGTGCAACGTAGGCATGGNNAGCCGCGCCGATGCGGGCGCGAAAACTGAAGCTTGGCAGCCGAGATCGCGTCGGGTACTGTGGACGCGAACGATGGCAAAACCGAGCATCCACTACGACGACATCGAAATCCTGCTGCTCGACGATCCAGACCCCGACGCGAGCTACCTCGAGCAAGAGGGCTTCGAGGATCGGCTGCGGGCCTACGAACGTGGCGATTTCGGCTTCATGGGCGTCGTGGCCGAAGTCGAGGTAGACGTCGAGGGCACGATTCAGACGATTCGAAGCGCGGGTATATGGGGTGTCGAATCCGACTCGGACGACGACCATGTGCAGGAACTCGCCGAGGAAGAGCGCGAAGATCTCCTCAGCCAGCTGAACGCTCTCAACGTCACGGTGCGGGGCAAGCCGCGGAAAAAGCGCAGGCGATGACTGCCCCCAGCGTCCACGTCATCTCGCAAGGTCTCGCGCGCGGCTTCAGTCGCAACCTCGACGAGCACGTCGCGATGATCGAGCGACAGGTCGGCCGCAGCCTGCGCGACGGCGAGTCGCGCCGGCTCGCAGTGAAGATCGTGAGCGGCAACTACGACTACGTCACCGACCGGCGCACCGGCAAGGAAGTGCCCGTCGTCTACGCCTACGGCAAGCGCTTCGTCGCTCCTCCGGGCAACGCGTGTCAGGCGCGCAACGACGATTGCGAGATCGAACGCATCTGGGACTTTCTCGTCCTGAACTTTCGCTACACCGAAGACCCGGTCGACATCGACACCTTTCAGACGCTCAAGGAATCGCTCACGATCGGCGGCGGCGACTGCGACGACGCCGTCATCGCGTTCGCGGCGCTGTTGCGCAGCATCGGCTACAACATCGTCGGCCGCGTCGTGTCGACGAAGGACGACCCGAAGAAGTGGGTGCACATTTACCCGCTCGTCGGCGTCCCGAAGAACAATCCGAAGCGCTGGGTGCCGCTCGACTTGACCGTCGAGGGAGCAACTCCGGGTTGGGAGTACGCAAATATCGCCAAGAAGAAAGACTACTTGCTATGAAAGCTGGCACTCGCGTCTGCATTCAACACACTTTCCAACCAACCGCCCCTTCCGAGCTTCGGAAATGGCCCGATTGGAAGAAATACAACACTGCGATCGGCCGCTGTGGCAAGTTGCTCGACGATGGACGCACCGGCACCTGGGACGTTGTGCGAGTGCGGCCAGCCTATACCGACGTGNNGGCAGCTCGAGCGTCAACGCGGCCGCGCACACGACGGGCGCACGCAGGCTGGCACAGCAGGTGCAATCGACGAAGATACCACGCCCATCGCGAGCTTCGATTTCGACCCCTACCTCGAAGGAAAAGGTCCGACGTTTACGCTCGAACTCTACGAAACCGGGCGTTTCGGCGACTACGGACGCCAGTACGTCGGTTACAAGCTCTACCGCAACGATGAGCTACTCTTCGAGGGCGACGAGTATTCGCCGTCGCCCGGCACGGACATCGCCTCAGAAGAGTCTGCGATGGGTTTGCTCACGTTTCTCACGCTGCGGCCTGGCGACACCGACGAAGAGTACTTCGAGGAATACAGCGCACGTCAGATGCAGTGGGCATCGACGGATGAGCCCGAAACGCTCGAGCTCGAAGCGTCTTCGCAGTTCGGCATCGAGGATTACTGAATGCTCGAGCGGCGTCTCGCTTCCGCTCTGCGCGCTTTCGTCGACCACGACGAGGAAGACGCCGTCGCGGCGCTCTCCGCGATCATGGAGGCGGTGACGAACGGCCAGTTTCCGAACGTCGACCGCGCGCTCGAGCTGTTCAAGCAAGACCAGACGGCCATCGAAGACCCCGAGCTTGCCGAGGGCGACGTCGAGAACGACAGCGACGACGACCCGCAAGAGCTCGACTTCGAGGCGACGGGCTGAAGGCGTGCCGAAGTTCGTTGTCGTGTCTGAGCCGCGCCCCGTGCTCACAAAAGGCCGCGTTGCCCTTGTCTCGAAAAGCCAAGAGTATCGCGATGCGGAATGGCCATGGCTCAAGAAGAATCTGAAGTCGGAGCGTGCCGACTTGAGGATCGAGGTCGATGTTTGGCCTCGGGAACACGAGCCCATCGACCCGGGGCTCACTCAACGCTTCGTGCCGTCAGACCTTGCGGGAGCAAAGCGCTACATGCGCGAGCTCATCGCGAGCGGAGACGCGGTGCTCGTAGGCATTCGCGCCCGCGCCAACCTGGGCGCCTATTCGGCGACAGATCCGGGCTATGGTAAGCTCGTCTACGACTTCGGCCTGTTCGAACCAGCGTGATGGAACCGATGCTCAAGTCACAGACCGTGCGGTTGCTCGACGTCGCACTGATCGGTCCGCTGATGATTGTCGGCGGCTGGGAGCTGCGGGAACGTCAACCGCTCGTCGGATGGCCGCTCGCATTCTTTGGGCTGACCACGATGCTCTATAACAGCTACAACCACGCGCAGTACGCGCGGTTGCAGGCCGGGGGATAAACCGTGCGTTCACCCGGAGAACCCAATAAGCTCGGACCGCTCGAGCGACGCCGACAGCTTCAAGATATGCGTCGCGCGTTGAAAAACAACGGGCGCACGCCCGCTGAAATCAATGCGGCGCTGGGCATGATCCGGCATAACATTCAAGCCAATCCGCAAATCTGCGATGATTGTTGGAGCAGGCCATGCATCTGCCTGCCGTTTTCGTGCGAGTGCGGCGGCAGCATCACAGTGGGTGGGCCTCCCGACGAGTCCGTCGAGCATACGTCGCCAGCTTGCGAAGCCTTTAGGAACGATCCGGACGGGACCGCAGCCGAAGCAATGGGCGGCAAGGACGATTCGCAAGGCACGCGCGTTTTAGCGCGGTACAACCGTGACGACGTCATCGATGCTGTTCGCAAAACAGCCAACGTCGAGCCCAAGGTGTACGAATGCTCGTGCGGTTGCAATGCGATCATCGCGTACGCGTGCAATGGTCGCGTCTTATGGGTGTGCTCGCAGCTTCAAATACCGACGGATGAAGAAACTCGCTTGAAGCTAATGGGGCTCGAGAACGGCGATGATGTGACCGAATTCATGAAGCGCGTTGACGACGCGGGCGGGGCGCACGTTAGCACGCTGCATCTCGCCGAAAGTTTGCGTTCGTGTTGTGACCTTCATAGAGGCACCGAGTCGTCATGAACGCCCTTGGCAACTATACGCAGTACGCGCGGAAGCCGTGAACGAAGACGAGGTTTCATTTCTTCTCGGTACGGTGTTGGGCGGACTCGTTTCGCTTGCCGGCGTGGATGTGACACGTCGCGCTGTACGGCGCATCGCCGATTCGGATGACGTGTGGCACGGTCTGTCATTGACCGTTGCTGCAGCGCCGGGCGTAGCCAAAGGAATCGCCGACCAAGTGTGCGGCAAAGGTCCGAAGGCGTAAACGCTGTGCTCGGAGCTATTCAGCTAGTGGTGCCCGCTGTCGCGCGCGTGCTCTCGATCATCACGCCGGTGCGCACGATCATCGGAGGAGCAGCAGCAGAGTCGCTCTACGCGTGGTACGACCCCGACTTCTACACGAGCGTTTGGTGGGAGGCGGACCTCGAGGAGCGCGTCGCATCGCTCAACAACGACTGGCAGAATCTCTACCGCGAAGCGCGAAGCGCCGGCTTCACGGAAGCCGATCCAGCGCTTCGGCAGTTACTTGCCGACATGGACCGGTGGTGGCAGTGGAAAGAAGCGTTCAACGCGGCGATCCTGCGCCGGTTCATCGCAGGCTCGCGCGACTGGGACGCGGAGCTCAAAGTCTGGGTCGAGAAGTTCCACGAGGACTTCGCTGCGCTTACCGAGGCGGACGTACGGATCAAGCGTGCGTTTCGCGAGGCAGGCATCGACCCGCGACTTCACATTCCGCCGGCGTCCGAGCCGTTGGTCCCCGAGTATGTATGGTGGATGGGCGGAACGGGCCTGTTTGCTCTCGGGCTCATTTACGTCATGCGCGCGACGCGTTGACGCGGGCTCGTCGGTCCGGCTACGCTCTTGTACGTAAGTCGCCGCAGACGCGCGGTGCAATCCCTATCGGCATACACATACAAGCGCGATTGTAATCGACATAGGAGCGGAAGCCGGGGACCTCCCGTGTCGTGGGCGGGTCGGTGGTAGAGGAGGTCCCCGGTCACCCGCGCCTGAGCGCAAACGCGGCACCGAGCGTAAGCCCTGCCGCTGCCACGAGCCCCCACGGCACCCCTGCGCGCCTATACGGATGGACGCCGTTTCGTTGGAGGTATGCGACCGGGTCGAGCCGATCTTCCTCGGAGCCTTGCGGATACGGTCTCGGCGACACTTCGAAGTGCAGGTGCGCCGCCTGGCAAAGCCGTTGAGGGTTGTCGACCGTGTAACAGGTGCGTCCGACGGTGCCGAGGCGGGTGCCCTTGCGGACGTATTGCCCCGGTGAGACGTCGACGTCGCGCAGGTGGGCATAGAGCGCGTAGGTGCCGTCGGAAGCCTGGACGACGACGTGGGCTCCGTAGCCGCTCAATCCAGGGGCGAGCACCCGGCTTGCGTGCGTCACGCGGCCGTTGGCGACGCTGTAGACGGGGCGACCCTCGGGTCCGAGCAGATCGATGCCGCGGTGCCAGTGCGTCGTCGTCCGCTGATACATGAACGACCGGATGCCGGTCGTCGGCAGCTCGTAGGCGCGGACGGCCATCGGGGCTACTATACCTGAAGGGGCGCGGGCGCCGCGACTGAATACAAAGTTGACACCGATCGTCTGAGCAGCCATGGAAGCCGATCCAATACCAAAAACTCTGGAAGAGGGGCGGCGCCACTGCCACAGGCGCCAAAAGCGCGCCAATGCGGCACCGTGCGGCCTGCCGAACGATTGCGAGCAATGCCGACAGTTTCAGTGCAACCGCTGCGAGGGCGTCTACGGCTGGGGTTTCGGCTGCGCAGATGATGCCGATGGCCTTTGTGATGCCTGTTGGTGCGTAATCGTCGGACCATGGCTCGACGCGCAGGCACGTTTGGCGGAGCTCGTGGAAAGCGCGACGGTCGAATGAAGAAGTCTTTCGACGAAGCGCATAGCAGCGCAATCACGCACATTTCCAATCTTTGGAAAACCATCCAAACTGATTGCAGCGAGAGCGACCGCCTCCTGTTCCTCATCAGCTTCCTCGAGAAAGCTGTTGGCGGTATGCAGAAGGCGTACGAAGATTTGGCGGCGTCGCACCGGACGCGCACCATAAAGGACGTGCGCATTCAACAGGCCATCGAGATGGCTGTGCGGTACGGCGCCATCGAAGGCGATCACCACAAGTCCTGGGTCATCGACCAAATGGTTCGTCGGCTTGCGGGCTCTCGGTATGACGACGTGGTGCGCGAAGCTCGAGCGGGCGAAGATGGTCCTGAGACGTACGATTGGTACGAGGGGATTCCTCCNNCTCCATGAAGAGCAAGCTTGAAAAGGGCGACCGCTTCCGAGTGCTCGAGCGCAAGCCGGGCTCATTCATCGGCGAGCGACAGCTCGAAAGCGGCGAGACGGAGATCTTCGAGGGCTACCCGCTCGAGGACGGCAAGCCGGTCTTTCCCGACGCCAACATCGTGACCACGAAGCACCTNNGGTGACGACCGGTACGAGATCGCCGACGAAGTCTCACTCGGCCACAAGGGTCCGGCGAAGGTCGCGACCAAAAAGTACCGCTACGGCTACGACCGCATCTTCGGTGCCAAGCCCGACTCCACCCTGAACTAGCAGTACGCCATCCCGGTGCCGCGCCTTCGCCCGGGCCAGCTGCGCACTACAATCTCCAGCACGCGACCCCGGATTAGCGCAGTCTGTTCGGCGCACCGGAAAAATCGTAGCACGCCGCCAAACAGACGAAAGGCGGTGCCTCCAGGGGAGGTGGCACCGCCTTCGCCTCTTGCATGTCCACCCGTGCGGGTTATGTGGGCAGACGGTCGCATGCGGTCGCGTGAAGAGCAAGCCCTCTTGCCTTGAAGGGGCCGAGTGTGGAAAACTCCCGGTCGTGAGGGACCAAACGCCGGGCCAGATCCGGGTCCCGGCCTCATACCACGAGGCAGGGCAGTCGTACGCGTCGGGACAGGACGCGAACATGCCCAAGGACATCGACCGGTTGCCGTTCGATCTGTGGCGCAGCCACAAGTATCCTCGCGACCCTGCGCTCGTCCGACGCGCGGTCAATAGCTACCTCGAGCACGAGCCGCTTCCGACGATGATGCTGCCGCAGCGGATGGCGTTTACCCGCTGGAAAACGCCGCCATGGCGGCAGGCGTACGGAAGCAACGTGATTGCGCTCGTCGAGGCGCTCACGCGCCCGCAAGCGTTTCGAAAACGGCTACAAGCCGTCGCTCAGGGAGGCGCTCCGTGGGAGACCGAGCGCCAGGCGTCGCTCGAGCGGATGCGGCTACCTGAGCCCTACGACAACGCGTCTCCGGAGGTGAGCTCGACCGAGGTACTCCCTCGCAACGTGCTGCCGCAGTACAAGATTTCGATGACGACCAAGGACCTCACGAGGCTCGCTGAAGAGCACACCGCGCAGGAGACGGCGAACGACGCACAGAAGCTCATTGCGCGTGACCGTGCCGTCCAGGAGGTCGAAGACCTGACTTCGGCCGCCGACACGCTCTACCAGTCGCACGGAGGCCAGAACGAGCTTCCCTGGTTCATGCAGGTGGAGGTCTGATGGAAACCGAAGTGATGATGCTCGGAGGACTCGGTCAGGCGCGCGCAGGGCGCGTCGTCGGGCCCCGATGGACGCGGAGCGTGCTTCCACCGCCGAAGACCACTCCCCAAGAACCCCAGAACCTGTTGAGGCAGACGGTCATGAACGGACTCAGTGGCACCCCCTGGTACGCAAGTTGGATTCCCCGCCCCCCACTTCCGCCTACACCGCCCTACGCGGCGTTGGGACAGCTCGAGGTAGATCTTCCGGAAGTGACTCCCGGACAGCTCGTCTCGCCGCCGATCACGCCCGCCGCAGGGACGGTTGCCGCGCGGACGCCCGGCCTCGGTCCGGGCGCCTTCCGCACGCCGGGACTCGGTCCGACGCGCGTGGCGCTCTTCGGTCTCGGAAAGGGCATCAACCGCACGGTCGCCATCGGCCTCGGTCAGATCCAAGGCCAAGGGCCCGCGCCGCAGGCGTGGCAGGACGTCGACCAGGCGTTGCTCAGCTACGACGTCCAGCGCGGCGCGACGACGCCACCGAGCCCTGGCGTCACCCAGCTTCCGCTTCCCGGTCAAGGGCGCGGAGGCGACATCCCGATGCTCGACGTGCCCGTGAGCAACGCGCGCGTCGACGCGCGTCACGCCGACGTCATAAGCCTCGGACAGGCCAACGGCGCAATCGCGCCCGCCAACGGCGCAGCGGCGCCCGCCGCGGGCGCCGAAGCCGGTGTCACCATGAACGGTGATTACGTCGGACTCGGTATCACCTGGGCCACGGTCGCCACCGTGAGCTCGCTCGCGAGCGTCTATCACGGCTACCGACGCAACACGCCGAAGGGCGCGGGTCCGGCGCTCGGGTGGGGGCTGTGGTGGGGGCTCATGGGAGCCATGTTCCCGCTCGTCACGCCGGTGGTCGGCGTGGCGCAGGGCTGGGCCAAGCCGAAGCGCGGTCGATGATGTACGGCTCGCTCTCGCAACCTGGGGCTGCCGATCGAGCAGCATCCGACGCCTGAGATGGTCGCCGAGTTGCGGCGTCGGGGCATGTGCGGTCTCGGGCAAACGCCCATGGACGCGGCGTATATTCACAACTGGAGCCGTGAGGTCGACGAGATGCGTCGATGGCAACAGGCTCTGACGGTGGGCGTTCTGCTGATGGCGCCTTTCGTTTACAACACGGCTGTGCCGACGCGACAGCAACTGAGCATGCCAGTTGCATTGGGCACCGGGCTTGTTTCTGCAGTGGGCGCCCTGTGGTGGCATGAGACCCAAGTCGCCCCAGCATCTCGGATACTTCCGTGATGCTCAGCGCAGGCACATACCGAGGGCGGCTTGGCGAGAAGCTCTACGAGACGGAGATGCCCCGTGCGGGCGAGATCATCGACCTTGGAGGACGCATGCAGACCCAGTACCCGTTCCAGACCGTGAACCTCGGTCAGATGCACACGGCTTACCCGCTGCAGACGCTGCGGCTCGGCGCCGTGTACGGCGGCGACGTGCCGTTCGGCACGAGGCCCTACGCATCGGTCCGCGGCATCGGGCAGATGACCGGTGAAGAGATCGACGCGGCCGAAGCTCCGCAGCCCGGTGAGAGGTTGTACTACAAGCGGCAGGCCGAAGGCGATCTGTGGGGCGCCATTCTCGGCGCCGGCGCGTCGGTCGCGTACCTGACGTCACAGGGCGCCAAGCGTGCAGACGCGATGACGCGGGCGTTTACTGCAGCGGCAATGCCGGTTGCGGCGCTCTTCGCCGGGCGCTTCATTCGCCAATCGATGCCGCGCGGCTACGGGCAAGCCTGATCTCGAGGTCGCCCCGATGGGCGCACAGGTCATCCTCGAGCAAGGCGCGCAGTTCGCGATAGCGAAGGGCGAGTCCGAGCTCGAAGGCGAAATCAATGCCGTCATCGACGGCCAGCTCGCCCAAATGGGACTTTCGGACGTCCCCATCGAAGTCCATGTCGACGACATTTCGCCAGAAGGGCTACGCGACGCCGCCATCAACGGCGGCATCAGCTACGCGGAGACCGAGCTACAAGCCGTGACGGGCTTGCCCGTGCGCTTGCCCCGCAAGCTGTCGCTCAACGAGCTACAGAACGTGTTGGGCTATCCGATACCGACCGACTTCTGGTCGAGCGTCGACCTCGCGCTTGCGGTCGGCGGGCAGGCAATCGCAAGCGGGGTGACGACGCTTTTGGTGAGCGCCGGGGTCGGCAGCGTCGTGCCGGGGCTCGGCACCGTGGTCGGCGTTGGCGTCGCAGTCGGCATCAACGCGCTCAAGACCGCGCTTGCCGAAAAGCCGCGTAGACGTCCCGCGCGCACCTGCGAGACGTTCGTTGCATGCAAGGAAACGAGCCCAGAACAGACGCCGATCGCCGTCTTTATAGATGGCATGTACTTCTACACCGAGCAATCGGCGAGGCTTGCCGAAGAGATTCGTCTCGACGGCTATTGCGAAGGTGGCGCGATACACGATTGCCTGTGGAACTGGAGATACGTCATTCGTGAGGCTTCCCGGGTTTCGCTCGGCACTGCTACCCGCATGACGAAGCCCGAAGTCGCAGAGGTGCTTCCTGCGCTCGAAGCGGCGCCGACGGGATACATCGCGTTCGATCCGGTCACAAGCGAGCTGAAGAGCTACCTCTATCCGGCGGAAACCAGGGCGGTGCTCGATCAGCTTCGCGCCCGAGAGCAAGAGTTGCTGCGACTCGACCAGGGCATCACGGTCATGCGCAATCTCGATTACCAGGGCGTGCGCGGGCTTCAAATGATGCTGCTCGACGAGGTCGACAAGGCAGCAGTCGCGGTACAGAACAGCTACGGCGTGCGCCCGCAGGCAATCTTTCGAGCGAACGCAAACGAGCTCGGTCGACTTCAAGAGGCGTACGGTCGCGTTAGCGCGCGCCAACTCGAGCTTGCACAGCAGCTACAAGAGCCTGATCCGGTATCGCCGTCGGTTGCGCGCCGATCCGAAGCGCTCATGAGCGGAGCTCCGATACTGAGCGCATGTGGGCGACTTTACGACGCGTGGGCGCTCGAAAACCCTGCGCGCGCTCGATGCGTCGATGCGACGACGAAGAGCCTGCTCATCGGACTTTGTATGCAGGCGGGGCATGGGCAGATCAGCATCGAAGAAATGTCGGTACGGGGTGACGCGCTCGTCGACGACGCCTGCCGGAGCACTCGAGCGCGTCGGTTACGCGATGCGCTTGTCGGAGGCTTTCGTATCGGTGTGAATCCGACTACGATACTGAGGAGGCAAGCCTGATGCTCTACGATGTACAACCGTTCGGTCTCGGCGCATTGCCGGCGTTTCCCCCGGCGTCTGGTCTCAGCGCCGGAAACGAATGGGTGCGCTATCTGCTCGAGGCCGACAAGCAGTGGCAGAGTTGCCCGCCGAACGCTCCGCACGGATGCACGATGTACAATGGCTACGCGTGGGGTCAGCGCCAAGCGGGCATCGGAGAGTTCAACTTCGTCTACATCGCGCCGCAGACGGCGACCGGCGAAGCCGAGGTCGTGACCGATTACCGAGAGCAGTGCCACGCGGACCTACGCACATGGCTTTCGAGTTTTCCCGAGCTCGGCGCGTGCCTAAACGACAACGAGTGGTCGCAGCTATACGCATGGTGCGAGGCGCGTTACGCGGGCCAAATCAGTCTGAACGAGTTCACGAGGCGCCGAGCATCGCTCGTAGAAAGCGCGTGCATTCGAAAGGGTTGCGAAAACTTCTACAGGGCGTGGGCGAATCAGTTTCCAGATCTCGCTGCATGCATGACCGACGTCGACCGCAACGCTGCGATGCGTGTCTGCGCGCAGGCGGAAAAGGGAGCAATCAGCCGGGACCGCGCCGCCGAGCAACTTCACCAGATCGTGGTGACCGCCTGTGAACGAGAGACCGGCCCCGTTCCTCCGGCGCCCGCGCCTTCGCCCGCGCCGGCGCCACCGCCCGACACCGCTCCCGCTCCCGCGCCGACCGGTCCTGCCCCCGGCGACGTCCTTCCGACGCCTGACGGNNTCGACGAGGGGGCGCCGTTGCCCGCGCCCGCCCCGTCGTCGCTTCGGCAGCTCGGACCGGTGGTCGGCATCGGGCTATTGCTCGCGGTCGGGCTCACGGTCGCGACCCAACAGACCAAGAAGGGCAAGAAACGTAGAAAGCGCGGGTAGTTGACCTTTCGATCCCGTAAAGCGTAGACTTCGAGGCGAACGATGGCACTTGGCGCACTCGGTTCCGGAGGGCGAACGAAAAGGAACGGCGCGCGCCTGCGCGGCCGGACTCTTGGGCGCCATCAGCGCAAGGGCCAGTTCGGAAAACTCGGACGTCACCAGCGCAAGGGCCAGTTCGGGCGCCTCGGGCGCCACATGCGCAAGGGAGCGTTCGGCGACGACGACCGTGACGACGATCGGCGCTACGGCGACAGCCGCCATCTTGGCCGCAAGATCCGCCGCCTCGGTCGCGGGGGGGGCGCCGGCGGCGGCAAGGGTCACCGCGCCGCCGACTTCTCCGGCGTCAAGTCGAAGGCAAAGGCAAAGTCGAAGTCGAAGTCGGCAAAAAAGACGAAGCGCAAGAAGGGTCGCGCGGTCAAGTGCAAGATCGTGTGCCTAAAAGCGGGCCAGCCACGCCGCCGCCTGTGCTGGGACAAGCACGGTATGCTCGTCAAGAACGAGCCCGCGCGCAAGAAAAAGACTGGCAAGACCAAGAAAAAGGCGAAGCGCAAAACGCGCAAACGCTAGGATTTCAGGGTGCGTGAGGGCGCCCGGGAGAAACGGAACGATGGCCAAGAGGAAGAAGCGAAAGACCAGGAAGCGCCGCGGCGTGTCGTGCAAGCGCGAGCGTTTCAAGGGTGGAACGCGCACCGTTTGCCGTGACGCCAAGGGGCGTATTCGTCGCAAGCCGCGCACGAAGAAGCGCAAGGCAACGAAGCGCCGGAAGCGCCGCCGCTAGGGCACTGAAGGCCAACTGGACGGTTCTGCGGCGCTCGGCGTCGCGGTGCCGATGGTGGCTCGATGCCGGAAGCGGTGCAACAGCTGTCGCCCGAGATGCGACTTGCGCGCGAGCGGACCTGGAAAGCCGCTCAGGCGATGGTCTATCGTCTTGCGGAGACGGGATCGGGGCTTTTCGACGAGACGGTGCTCGAGTTTCAGACGGCCTGGAACTCGTACCGGTCGTTCATCGCCGTTGCGCTGCGCGGTCCGGCCGACTCGTGCAAGCCCGGCGTCGCGATGGATTCGCTCGTCGAGGACGGAATGTACGGTCCGCAGACGTCGACCGGGCTCTACTTGTTCGCCGCCGGCTCGATGGGGTCGGTGCCTCCTTGCCGTGCAAGCGGAATGCCGACCTGGTTCGCGCAGAACCGCAACTACGTCGACAGCTGGGTATCGCCAAGCGAGACGACCGACAACGTCGAAATCGTCGGACCGACCGAGGCGGCGCAGACCGAGCTACGCGAAGTCGCCCCGACGTCGACGCCGTCGATCACCGAGCCCGAGGTTGCGACGCTAGACAACCGCGTCGTCGAGGAGCCGACGCCTGCCGAGGTCATCCCCGCCGACGTCGCGGTCGCTCCCGCTGGTCCGACGAGCCTGTGCGAGTTGCTGCCCGCGCCACAGAGCGGAGAATGTGCCGACGCGGGATTCGGCAGCTGGGTGCGTAACGAGTTGCGCGCCGGAAAGTCGGTTTTTTTCAGTCCGGCAACTGCAGCTGTCGGAACGCGTGAGCGCACGGTCGGTCGCGATTTCGACCTCTGTAGCGCATTCGATCCTGCTGCAAGAGAGCGCTGCCAACAGGGTGGCTTCGAAAACTTCGTGCGCGACGAGTTGTCGGCCGGCTACGCGATCACCCTTCATCCGCCCGCGCTCGAGGCGGGCGCGATGGTGCAGGCGCCTTCGCAGATACCACAAGAGGTCCCGGGCCCACTACCCACTCCCGAAGAAGTGCCGCTTCCCCCCGAAATCGTTGGGGAAGATCTGCCCGTGCTTACCGCGCCGCGCACAGGCGCAGTACCGGTCGTTGCGGTCGGCGTCGGAGCGCTCGCGCTCGGCGGCGTCCTGTGGGCGTTCACGCGCCGCCCGCGTCGACGGAGGGCGCGGTCGTGAGGTGGGAGCCGCAATACGGTCCACAGGTCGAGGTGCTCGGTCGCCTCGGACCTGACGAGGAACAGGCGGCGACCGCGCGCCTGTCGGCAATCGGCGTGCTCCTCGAGCAAGCCCGCGAGGACATCATCACGCTCTCGCAGATGGGAGAACCGGTCGATCTAGAGATGGCCGAATACGACGCGCTCTGGCAGCGCGCGGCCACGCTACAGGCGCAGATTCTCGATCTCGACCCTGGTGCGCTCGATGCCTGGAACAGCGAGGCGGCGACGGTCGAGGCGCAGGTGAGAGAGCTCATCGCGCGGGTAGTGCGCCGGCGCCGAGGCGCGCCCGAGCGCCGCGCGTTGGCGGGACTCGGGTGGGGAGTAGGAGCAGCGGCAATCGCCGCAGCAGTAGCGTACGGGGTCTGGATGCAGCGCCCCGGCCAGAAACGAAGGCGGCGGCTACGCGCCGCGTGAGGAGGAGCCATGGCTCGACGGAAAAAGCGGAAGGCAACCAAGCGGAAAAGCAGCAAGTGGTGCGTGCGCGCCGGCAAGCGCGTCGTTACCTGCCACCGTCTCAAGAGCACGGCGAACAAAGCCGCCGCTCGCCGGCGCAAGAAGTCACGCGTGAGCGTGCGGGTCGTCAAGCGCGCGGCATAGGGGTCGCGCGAAAACACAGAGGAAATCCATACCTAAATGTCGATTGTACGATTTTGGGTTGAAAAAATGGCTCCGAGGAGCCGATAGAGAGGNNACAACCGGACCCACCGCACTGGTTCCGTGATCCAGGTGAAGGAGCTGAGCGGTGTGGGGCAGCTCCGCAATCCCAACTCCGCGATCGGTGCTTCGATGCCGGTCGTTCTCGGCGGTGCGACGACCGCCTTGGTGACGCTCGGTCTGCGTCAGTTCATGACGCCCACGACCGAGTGGCAGGCGCAGGTCGTCGAGTTCGCGCCGTGGGTCGGTACGGGCGCAGGGCTGCTCGTCGGCCTCGCGCTCTGGAACATGACGAGTCGGGCGGCGGGCATTGGCGCGCTCACCGCGGCGCTGACCGTTGGCATCGCGTTCGCGGCGACCGAAGCGGCGGCGCGCATGCGCATGCAGACCGCGGGCATGGGCGCAGTCGTACCCGAGTACAGCCTCGGACGCGGGATGCCCGCTCGAGGCGTCGGTGCGATCGCGATGGAGCCGACCGCAGCGCGCGGCTACGGCGCCGGGCCGCTCGGTCGCAACAACCAGCTCGCCTCCTACGGCGAGGACGTGACGCTGCGCGGAGTGCAGGGTCTCGGACAGGTGAACCAGGACGCCTTCGGCACGGCGTCGTTCGGGCGATAGGAGCGAGCGATGGCCCTCAATCAGATCGTGAAGATCCGTTACTCCGATGGGCGCGAAGTCGCGCTCGTCGACTGGACGGATACGCCGCTCTACTCGACGATCGAGGTCTTGCACAACGCGACCGCCGAAGAGATGAGCTTTTTCCAGTACACGGTCGGCGACCCGGTCCCCGGTTTCGGCCCGGTCGCTCCGACGCTACGCGCCGCAAGCGAGCGTGACACGAACCTCGCGGTGCCCGGCGCGATGGCGTCGACCGAGGAGTTTCTCATCTGGTCCATCCGACCGGAGGTGTTCCGGCTGCGGGTGACCGACGCGCAGGCACCAGACCTCGCGAACCCCGCGGCGATCAACGACACCAACCCCGAGCCGACGCCTACCGGCAAGATGCTCGACATCCTCGCGCTCCGGTGCATTCTGGAGCTCGAGATCAGCCAGAAGTTCTACTCGAAGGCAAGCTTCGGGTACTACAACTGGGGCGCGGGCGTCTTTCTGAGCCAGTCGTGCGACACGCAGATGGGCGCCGCGCAGAAGGGCTTGCCGTCGCAGGAGGCGGTACGCCGGTTCGGAATCCCCGCGCACATGGGCGGTCAGGAGAAGTTCCGGCTCACGCTGCGCAACCCGGCCGGTGGAGCGATTCCGCTCGGAAACAGCGAGGGCGCGTGCGAAGGGAGCGTCGCGGAAGACACGCGATTCGCCAGGATAATCGCGCACTTCGACGGCCTCTACAAGCGTCCGACGAGCTAGGGAGAACGACGATGGCTCAGATCTACAAGGTTCGCTATCCCGACGGGACCATCGTCACGCCCGGCGAGTGGACGAGCGCAGTGCCGCTTTACTCGACGGTCGAGATCGGCCCCGACGCATTCCCGGTCGTGACGGCGTTCAGCTACAGCAACGGCGGCACGGTCCCCGGCAGCGTCGGTCCGCGCGCGTCGACCGAGGCCGACACCAACTTGCAGGGCGAGGGAAACCGGCTTCCCGAAAACGAGGACCTCATTTGCCACGTCGTCGGCGTGAGCGTCTTCAAGCGCGGGCTTGCAGCAAACGTCGACCGTTTCCCCGACTCGGACGAACCGGAGGTGCCGCTTGTGGACATGCTCCGGGCGCTCCGAGACCTCACGATCCAGTTCAGGATCGCTGCGGTCAAGGAGTACACACATTCGCCCATCGGCTACTGGCCGCCTGGAGCCGGTGTTGCGCACGTCGTGTCGGGCGGTCGGTCGTTCGTGTCCGCCGCTGCGCCCAACGGCCAGGTGAACGCCTACAACGGCTCGCCCGAGGTCGAAGCGCGCCGCGAGCTCGCCTCGCCGCTCTACGTCGCTGGCGGTGAAAGCCTCGCGGTCGACTTCCGCGCCGGCCCGGGGCGCGTCACCAACCTCAACCTCGCAGCGGGCTCGAGGCTCCTGCTCAAGACGTACCTCGGCGGTATTCGCCGGCGTCCGGTGGCGTAGGGAGGAGCTCGGAAGATGGCGATCAAGAAGATCAGGGTCGGCGGCAGGGAGTTCAGCCTCGACGAGTGGCTCGACTGGCCGCTTTACTCCGTCGTCGAAGTCGCGGCGGGCTCCGCGGTCAACCTGCGAGCGTTCAGCTACGTGGTCGGTCAGAACGTCGCGCGCCAGGGCCTTGCCGCCCGGCAGGCGACGATGAGCGACACGAACCAGGTCGCCCGCTCGCGCANNAACCACGACGAGGCGTACATCTGCTACGCCATGACGTACGAAGTGACGGCGATCGAGTCGGCCGATCCGGACACGTTCTCGGACGCGAACTTCCCCAACCCGCCGCTCGACCGGGCCGCTGGGGCGCCGGTCTTCTACGGGCCCGCGCTTCGGGCGCTGCAGCGCGACGTGTTGCTCGAGCTGTTCATCGGCGCGAACATCACGAAGCCGATGGCGCAAGCTCCGCTCGAGTTCTACGGGCAGGGAGTAGGCGCGACGGCGTTCGGTTCGGGCGACGCGCTCACCATCGCAGACGGCGCAGCGACCGCGCTCAATCTCGACTACGGCACCGGCGGCTTCATCAGCTCGCGCAACCAGCGTCGCTGGCGGTTGCCGATCTACATCGATTCCGACCGCGCGATGCACGTCAAGGTGCGCTCGCCGGGCGGGGCGATTCCCGAAACGCGTCAGGACTGGTCCATGCGCGTCTGGATGGTCGGCATGAAGCGTCGCGCGGTGGCGTAGCGCAGAGCCGGGGACCGTTGCTCGTGTTCACTCGGCGCCCCTCGGCACACCAGGTGCCCGAGGGGCGTCGCGTTTTNNGGGTATGATGCCGAAGCGATGACCGAAGGGCTCCTATACGAACCGCGCAGCTTCTGGTCGATTGCGAACGTCGCGCTCGACGGGGCAGAGTTCATCCAGACGGTGCGGCTGCCGAGGGAGCACTTTTTCAACGGAGAACGGTGGCCGATTCAGATCAAGCGCATCGCGCTTGCCGCCATCAACTACGGCTTCATCGAGCCGCCCCCCGGACCCCTTCCCGGCAACCCCACCGCCTACCACGAGGGAGCCAACAACATTTCGGTGCTCGACTTCGCGATTTCGGTGCCGCAGCGCTGGCATGTCTCGAGCAAGAGCCCCGCCGGCGCGGCGGTCGTCACTCCGCGCCCACGGTGGGAGCCCCGCCCCCGCGCTGACGCAGGGGCAATCGTCGCCAACTCGCGCGCGAGCTCGCTTTGGGGCATGAGCATGCTGAAGTGCGACAAGCCGCTCATCATACCCGAACAGGGAACGATCGAATGGGATCTGACTTCGCATTCGCCGTGGGCGGTCGACGTTCCGAACAACGAAACGGACGCGCTTTTCATCCCGGGCTATTCGAGGGCCACGCTTCTCTACCAGGAAGTCGGTGGAAACGTGTGGCCCGGCTCGGCGCGCACGAGCCCGGGGCCGGTAGGGTCGTTTCGACCGGGCTTCGAGTTGCGTCCCTTCGACCGAACGCGTATCGCAGCGCTGCCGGCCGATCCACCCGAGAAGTGGCCCTTTCCGCCGGATGCGACGTTCGATCCGGCAGTCGTCCCTCTTGAAACCGGCTCGACGACGTTCTGGAATCCAGATGCGCATTTCGGGGGTCGCGCGTTCGATGCACAGGAGTCGACGAGAAGCGGGTCTACGGAGATCAGCGACCTGCGATGCCACATCGACCAACGGTTTTACGACAGCGCGATGCAGATCGCGTTCAATACGCCCAACCAGCCCTCTCCGCTGTCGCTTCGTACGGGCTCGCGCATCCGGACCGTCAACGGCGGCAGCAATGCGTGGTGGTGGCGCCCGGGCGCGCCTCTTGCCCTCACGTTCGATTACCACACGCCGGCGGTCGTGTACGAGTTGAAGCAAGAGATTACACTCGGTCCCGAGGAGCATCTCGAGGTCGAGGTGTTCGTTCCCCCCGCCTTCGTCGAAGGACAGGAAACGCGAGAGCCGAGCGCGTATCATTTGGGGATCAGCGTGAACGGCTACGCCGCAATCGAAGGATGAACTGATGGCCGAAGACATTCCGCCCAAGGGCAGCAACGAGTACATCGACTACGTGATTCGGCTTGCGCTACGCGGCACGCTGCGCGAAGGCGTCATCAACGAGCCCCGCGCGTACTTCGACGAAATCATCGTCCAACCCGAAGAGGGACGGACCACCATCGGTACGCCCGGCGTTTTCGTCAACGGCGAGCAGTTTCCCGTGCGGCTCACGCATTTGCTCTCGGGCGTGCGCTTTCTTGATGCCGCAGATCCTCCGCAAATCGACAACGAGCTCGAGATCAACTCGATCGGGCTCAACATGCGGTTTCACGACCAGTTCTACATGAACCCCGATTTCTTGCCGCTGCCCATCTGGGGCAACAAGAACGTCGCGGCTGCCGAACCGGTGAGCCCGGGCACGAGCAGCTGGGACTTCGTTCGGAACGGCCGACCCTTCGTCTTGTCGACCCGCGACACGATGTGGGTCGACGTGCAGCTGCGTGACGTCGCCGACCCGAGCAATCCGGTGCCCGTCACCGTGTCGTTCAGCGGCTTCGGCATGATGAGNNTTCGACGGGCGCACCGAGCTGAGCAATCTCGCGGCGACGACGCTGCCGACGACCGACTTCCGCAACGACGGCTCGGAGCCGATCGTCATCACCGACATGGCCGTCCACGTCGCTGCCGAGCTCGGCACCGCGAACCCCGAGGGCAACATCAACCGGGTACGCATCAACATCCGTCAAGTGGGCAACGGAACGAACGCGCAGTGGTTCAGCGGTCCGCAGGTGCCCGTTCCGATCGATTTGATGCAGGCGACGCTCATGGGGCCCACGACGGGCAGGGCGGTCGTTCACGAGTTTCCGGGCGACGGGCTCTTGTGGGAGCCCGCGGAGGGAATCACGGTCGCGACGCGAAACATCGGAGGCGACCAAAACTTCGACTCGGTGCTCGTCCTGGCACTTTTGGGCTACATCATGGTGCAGTAGTGTCACTCGCCCCGCGCCGAAAGACCGAGTTTTTGAAGACGACGCTCGCTCAAGAGCTGCGTCTCATCCTCGGTCCTGAAAACCCGCTGCCCCCGTCGCCCAAGGCGTACAGGCGCGTCGTCATCATGGTTCCGCCGACGCCGGCGTGCGTCTATTCGCTCGACCATCCAAGTCCCGAGGAGGCAGGGCCGAACCGGACGTACGATTTGCCGATCATCCAGGCTCCGCGAACGCACGAGATTACGGTCGGCTCGAGCCAGCGCCTTTACGCCGCCTGCCGCGCGGGCATGGCCGAAGCGGCGCTCATCGTCGAATACGTAGAGGAGGACTGAATGCTCTACACCGGCATGAAGCCTGAGCCCGACTACCCGCCGTTTTACGGCGCGGCAGACCCGTACCGCGAGGGACCGGGAAGCCCCGCCGAGGGCCGGGCGGGGGCGTGCACTACCCGCGCGGCGACCAGGGGTGGGTCGCCACCGCTCCCATGTTCGACGGGCTCTCGCGCCCCGTTGCAGGGCTCGGACAGGTCGAAGGGTCGCTTTTTCCCTTCGTATACACTGCGGCGTCTTTGCTCGGCGCGGCGGTCGGCGGCGGGCTCGTCGGCTACGTTGCAAGCGAGAGCCAACAGGGCACTGTCCGGGGCGCGGTGTTCGCGTCGGGACTTGCGGGCGTGTCGGACGCGATGCTTTTCTTTGCGACCAAACAGGCGACTGCCGGAGTGCTCGTCGGGGCTGCGGGCCTCGGTGCCATCGGCTGGTCGCTCTGGCAGATCCGGAGGTAGTATGGGACCGTTCAGCCAAATCCTGGTTCGTGCTCTCGGAGAGAGCGCAACCGCGGGCATCGAGTACGCGCAGCGCCAGCGCGAGGGGGCCTCTCCTGCCCCCAGGCAGAAGCAGAAGCGTCGGCGCAAGGCCAAGTGCGAGCCTTGCGCTGCGCTCAGAGAAGTCGACCGCGCGCGTGACCGCGTCGCGCAGGGAAAGCTCTGAGGTGACATGAACGCTCGCTGCCCCATCTGTCGGCACCCGGTTGCGCCGTCCGACGCGGTCGCCATGGGCGCGTTCGGGCGCCCGTGGTTTCAGGTTCACGAGGGACAGTGCTACCGCAAGACCATCGACATGCTGCGGTCTGGCGCCGTGATGGCACTCGGGGCGCTCAGGAAGGTGCTCGTCAAAAAGTCGCCGACCGCGCTCAGGGTGACCGAGGGCGTCGCCATCGGCATGCAGATTTTCAAGGCGCAGACCGAGAGGGAGGGGCCGCGTGCCTGAGAGCAACGACCGGTCGCGCACCGCCGAGCTAGAGGCGCTCCGGCGCGAGGACGGCGTCGCCGAAAGCGGCGCGTCTCCGCAGGCGTACCGCGACGAGACCGGCGTTCCGCGGTCGGTCGGAGGCGACGAGGACGCGCAGTACGGCAAGACGCCGCCCTTCCCATCGAACGTACAGCGGTGGTTTTCCGCCGATACACTGCCGGTCGGCGACTACGTTTTCACCGACCCGATCGATGTCCGTCAGCGGCGCGTATTGAGCGTGTGGATCGAATTCGAGGCTGACGGCGGCGATAATGCGCAACTGTCCATCGTGCCCCAGATCTTCAACGATTTTGCAGGTCAGACCGGACAATTCTGGAACACGACCGTCCTCGATGGCGCCATAACGGTCTTGGATTTGTCGGGCACGGTCCTCGGGCTGTCGGACGTCGGAAGCCGTACGTTTCATGCTGCAGAGCTGCGGACGGGCGTCATCGCCGACGGCACTACCGCACGCGTCATGTTGCCGTTCGATGTCTCTCCGGTGTCACGTTTTCGTCTCGGAATAGGTGCGCTCACCGCAAGTGGGCGGCTTGCTCTCGGTTACAGCTTTTCGGAGTAGCGCATGCCCGGGCCTACACTCAACCCGGCGGCCGTCAGTCCCACAGTTCCGCTCCTGGGCGAACGTTCTGGACTTTCGCTCGACGCCTTCAGCACATCGGTACAGTGCGGGCGCGTCACGTTCGCAAACGAAACGACGAAGGCGGTCGTATTTCCGACGCCGTTCGCCGTCGGTGTCGAACCGGCTGTTGCGCTCACGCCCATCGATCAAGCCGACGCGACCGTCGTCGCCAACCACGATGTCGCGACCACCAATACGGGCTTCACCATCAGAATGTCGGTTTCCTATACCGGCACCGTCTACTGGGTTGCTTGCGCCGGGTCGAGTGGGTTCGGCGGCATCGTCCCGTACTCGCCAGGCACGAACGTTTCGGGGACGACGTTTCTCGGATTCGGTTCCACGGTCGGTATCGAAGACGACGTCAATTTCGTCGCTACGCGTCCCGGCATCGTGCGCAACCTGTTCGCGAATTTCGTTGCTACGACAGGCCCTCCCGTCGCAACCACTCGGGTCACTGTAAGGCGCTCTAGCGTCTGCAACCTGCCCTTCGCCGATACGGTGCTCGACATTCCTGCGACCGCAGGGACCGGATGCTTCAGTAACACGGCAGCAGTCGCAGTCGCTGCAGGCGACCGCATTTCGGTGCGCGTCATTCGGTCTCAAGGCACCGTCCAACTCACTGCGGGCCTGGAGTTTGCGTGATGGCCGACGCATACTATTTTCCGATCGCAGATACGGTCACCGGAAACGTCTGGGAAGACCTGCTGCGTTCTCAAATCTTGAACCAGCCGTCCATCACGAAAACGTTGCGCGACGTGTTCGTGAACTACGATGCGAACGTGATCCGCGTCGTCTTTCTGAGCGCGTTGTCCGCCGCCGAACAAACCGATCTGGCCGGAGTCATCGCCGCGCACGACTCGTCGCTCGAGCCATCGGCGCCCCCCGGTGCAACGAGCTTCACCTGTCCCGCTACAGTCGCCGTCGGCGACGCCGTCTACGTGTCAGCGGCGGACGTGGTCGACAAAGCGACCTCTCTCGATGTTGCCAAGGCGGCGATCGGTCTCGTGCTCGACAAGCCTAGTGCGACGACGGCCATCGTCGTAGATTCTTCCGACCTGCCCGTGTTCGCCGGCCTTCTGCCCGGAGAAAGCTATTTCCTCGGCACGGTTGCCGGCAGCATCGTTGCAAGCGCACCTCCACCGTCTGCAGCGTTCACGCAGCGCCTGGGCTACGCCAAAAATGCTACGACCCTCAAGGCACAGGTCGTCTGAACATCGGTCGGGCGCCGACCGCTTCGCCATTCTCGGAGGGGTCGTGATCCGCAAGACGTCGTCGGAACGCGTCGAGCGCATCGACGATTACGTTCCGTCGATCACGCGGCAATCGACGAATTTGGGAGCGTCGCTGCGATGGGTCGATCCGTCTGTCCTGTTGCCCGATGACTACCATTACAACGCTTCGATCACGCCTGACGGTCATGCGCTCGTCTACCGACGCGAAAGCAACCTCGTGTCGACCATCGGCGTCTGTGAGCTCGACGAAAACGCGCGCGTCGTGCCCGAAACCAACCGTGCGCTTGCGCTGCCTCGGTCGGGGAATGCCAGTCGCAACCGCTTTGAAGACCCGCGCGCATTCGAGCACGCAGGGGAGGCGTGGATCTCGTATGTTCATGTGATCGATTCCAACGTGAGCATCCACCTCGCGCGCCTCGACCGCGATTGGCGCGTCGTCGACCACGTCGTACCGACGTACGGCGGCAACGACGACCCTGCGACGATCCAAAAGAATTGGTCGTTTTTCAGCCATGGGGATGAGTTATTGTTCGTTTACCTCTCAGACCCCCACGAAGTCGTGCGGCTCGGGGACGAAGTGGCCGTCGGACGCACCGACGGCGTCCGCTGGCCGTATGGTATCGTGCGCGGTGGTACCCCTCCCTTTCGCGTCGATGATGTGTACGTCACTTTTTTTCACAGCCGCCGCAAGGACGATAGCCGATGGCGGTATTATCTCGGCGCGTATGCGTTCGAGGCGCAGGCGCCGTTTCGGCCCGTTGCAATGACCCACGAGCCCTTGCTCGCGGCTAGCGGCCGTGATCCTCAACTTCGCCGGCTTCCACTGGTCGTTTTCCCTTGCGGCGCGACCAAGNNCAAGCGCGGCGACCAATGGACGGTGAGCCTCGGAGTCAACGATGTTGCCATCGCCTTTCTGAGCATGGACCATGGGGTGTTGAAACGTGCGATGGGACCAGTCGAGCGCGCTACGAGTCCACGCACTGCCCCTGCGCTGATCTCGTTGCCGGGATGGCTCGGATGAACACGACGGATGTCGAACAGGTAATCGAATCGATGGACGGCTGGTGTTCGGCCGAGCGCGCGCGGGCAATGATGCAGCTCATCGACGAAGAGCGTCCATCGCTGTGCGTCGAGATCGGCGTCTTCGGCGGACGGTCTCTCGTCGCCATGGCCGACGCTTGCCGACAACTCGGCGAAGGTCACGTTTACGGTATCGACCCGTGGGACGCCGACGCGGCGCTCGACAGCGTCGAGGAGGAGGAGAACATCGCATGGTGGTCGAAGCTCGACTACGAGCAGCTCTATCTGCGCTGTCTCGAAAACGTGCGCACCATGAAGCTCGAAAGCTACGTCACGATCGCTCGGACGACGTCCGAGCACGCGGCCGCACTGTTCGCACCGGAGTCGGTCGACGTCATGCACATCGACGGAAATCACAGCGAAGCCGTATCGAGTCGCGACGTTCTACTGTTTCTGCCCCTCGTTCGGCCACTCGGTCACGTTTGGTTCGACGATATGGACTGGCGCAGTACGCGCAATGCTGTGCGCTTGCTGCGCGAGCAGTGCGATCAAGTCGGCGCCGTCGGTACGTGCGGTCTTTTCAAAAAACGGGCGCCATGATCAGTTTCGGCTTTCCGACGTGTCGGCCCGAGTGTGCCCTCGACTGGTACGTAGACGGCATCGAGATTCAGGCCAAAGAGTTGAACTTCGACCTGTCGACCGCCGAGCTCGTCGTCGTCGACGCTCTTCTTTGGGACGACGACGGCGCGCGGCGAGACCAGATTGCCGATGCCGTCGGCGGAAGGCTCGCGCTGACACACGTACCCCCCAAACCGTGCCCATGGCAGGGGCCCGACCGACTCACCGAGGGTCAGTACGCCGCGCACGGCTCGGCGCGCAACACCATGATTTGTCACGCACGCGGCGAGCATATCATTTCGGTCGACGACCTCTCTGCGCTACGTTCCGGCTGGCTACGCCATCATCTCGAAGGCGCGAAGGCGGGAAAGCTCGTCGCTGGCGCGTATTCGAAGGACAACCGCGTCGTCGTCGAAAACGGGGTGCTCGTGTCTCACGAAACGACGAAGTTTTTCGAGGATGGCCGCGGCAAGGAGGGTCCNNTATGGAGGTTGCGCTACTCATCAACGGGTTTGATGAGCGCCTCGATGCCTTCGGGTGCGAGGACTGCGACTTCGGTGTGCGAGCGGAGCGTGCCGGACGCAAGACGTGGATCGAACCGCGGGCGGTGACGGTGCAAGCCCAGGACCGCAAGCTCGAACAGAACGACGTCGCCGTCTCCTACCGGCGGATGCGGCCGCTTGAAGGCGATCTGTCACAATGCACCTCGGACCCTCCCACGAGGACCTGGACGGCGGGCAACGACTTCTCACTCGACGAACTGCGGCGCGCTGTGCTTGCCGGCGGCTCGTTTCCACCGCCGCGCTGGTTCCCCGAGGACCACTGGGCGCAGAACCTCGAGGGGCTGTGACTCGGATCGAGGAAATCGCGGCGGTCGCCGAAAGCGTTCAGGGGTGGCTCTTACCTGAAGCCGGACCGCGCCTCTACCAGCTTGCACTCGAGGCACCGGTCGGCATCGCCATCGAGATCGGCTCGTGGCGCGGCAAATCGTCAATTTGGATCGCCTCGGGTCTCGCGGACCGTGAAGGTGGGNNCTCTATTGCATCGACACCTGGCGCGGGTCGGATGACGAGCCAATCCATGCAGAAATCATCGCGACTCTCGGTCCGAACGGTCTTTACGAGGAATTCGAAGCCAATCTTCGTCGTGCTCGTGTCCGCGACCACGTCGTGTCCGTCCGGTCAAACTCGTCCGAAGCGTCCAAGGACACTGAATTGCCCGACGCCGTAGGTCTGCTGTTCATTGATGCCGGGCATTCAGAGAGGGAGGTTCTTGCCGACTACATGGCGNNCTCGGGCGGTTACCTCGTCATGGATGATGTGCCCGGATGGCCCGGACCGACGAAAGTCGCGCGCGAGGTCGCTGCGACCGAGTTTGAACTCCTCGAGGAGAGACACAACCAGTGGGTCGGGCGACGTACATGAGCATATTTTCTTGACGGCGCTTTGGGGCTCTTTTATGCTGCGGGCCGATGACTGAAAACCGACCGAACGTGTTGGCGCCGGTCGATCTTTGCCAGGATGAGCTTCGAGACCTCGGGGCGCTACAAGTACTTGCAGCCCAGGCGGGGCTACCGGTCGAAGTGTATGTGCAACACGTACAGAGTCTGTTGAAATCATACGATCGATTCAAGACCTACATATTGACCAGGAAGGTCACCGACGCATGATCGATGCCGTACAGGGCAGGCGTCAATTTCTGGCCTCTTTGGGCACAGTAGCCGCTCTCGCGGCCGTTCCCGTCGGCTTCGTTCGGTTGGCCTCTGGCGTCGTCGTGACCGAGGAGGAGGCGTGGGAGCGCGGGCACGGGCGCATTTGGCAAGTCGGCGACGTCGACGTCATCACGCACATCAGGCTTCCGGACGGTCGCGATATCAAGATCGCTGATTGGACCACGAAATCGATTTACTCGACCGAAAACGAAGATGTGCGCGTCTTCAGCACGCAGCTCAGCGTAGAACTCGCGCTCCGCGCCGGCGGCTGATACGCTGCCCGTCGTGGCCCAAATCCACACGGTGCGCATTCCCACTGGACCCGTTTTCGATGGCCCCGTGCGCCTCGGGCAGCCACCTGCGGCCCCAGCGCGCCGCGCGCCCCGGCTGACCGTCGGCGAGGGCCTCGCGCTCACGAGCCTCGCAGGGGGGCTTCTTTCGGCCTTCGGCGTCTACCTCTTCGCCACAAACCGCAAGCAGGAGGCGTACGCCCTGGCCATCGCCTCGGGCGTCTCGACGGCGTTCATCGCGGCGGCGCGGCTTCTCGGCGATTCGACTGATATCGGGTAGTCCCCTGTGGGGTCCTGTACCCGAGTACCTTTTGGGCTCGCTTGACATCGCCCTTGGCGAGCTCGCGGACCGCCACGGTGCGCCTGAGCCGCTGCAGGTGGATGCGCCCCTCGATGCCAAGCCGCGCACCGACGTCCTTCAGGCGCCTGTCGAGCTGCCGGTAGGCCCCCCCGCCGCTCGAAGGATCGCCCTCGCAAACCGGGCAAAGCCAATCGGCCACCGTGGCGCCCTTCTTCCAGTATTTCTGTAATCTGGCCCAGGCCTTGGCATCGAACGGCACCTCGACCGATCCTCGAGCGCGCGACAGCTCGATGGTCGCGACCTTGTGGNNCTTCAGCCCCGTCCGGGCGATGACATGCAGCACGACGCCCGCCGGCGTCGAGTCGCGACCGAGCGCCCGAACGAGCTTCTGCCAGTCCCCCGCCGAGAAGGGCGCGTGCTTGTTCATGCCTTGCCGAGAATGATGAGCAAAAGCCCGAAGAGCAAGTAGTCCTTTCGGGTCCACGACGTCTGCGGAAACAGGAGAGTCGCCTCTCGAGCAAGTTGACCAGATGCGGCAATGAAGATGATGCCGACTACAGTTACCCAAACGTCGGCGATCTTGTTCAGCAACTCGATAAAAGGCATGCGTATTCTCCGTGCGCTATCGAAACCCTATCGTCGCCGTACAAACGCGGGAACTTGATCGGGATCTCCACCGGCGCGCGCCCACGCCCACAGATCGGCTTCCTCGCCGCCGCGGGCGCGAGCGAGAATCTCCTGCGCTTTCACGACGCCTGCCTCCTGCAGAAGCCGCGTCACGTCTTGGGTCGTCGGTTCCGATGCCATCTATTTCTNNGGGAGACAGCTGCTTGTCCCATGCTCGCCAGCCTTTCCGTAAAAGTCGCCCCCGCAGCGCACGCACGGATTGGGCGGGGGAGTGGCGGAACGTACGATGCAACCGCACGCGCCGCGCCACTTGCGCGCGCCCTTCTGCCGGAGTTTCGCCTGCAGGGACTGCACGCGCTGTCGCAGCACATGCATCTCCGCAAGTAGCTCGGCTAGATCGGGATCGACCGTGCTCGCGAGCCGCTCTCGCATCCGCGCCATCAACTCATCGAGCTCAGCCTCGGTCATCTAAAGAGAATACCCCTCGACTTCAGCCAACAGATCACCGAGTTGAATCGGGACGCCCGCTTTCGAATGACGCCGTGGGAACACCCATAGCAGGGAACNNGAACACCGGCCCCCGGGCCCGGCGCATCGCACGTATCGCATCGGTACGGTTGGCGCAGGCACTCGTTGCAGAAGCGAGCTCGATGCTTCGAGTTCTCTGTCGTCATCGTCGTCCGGCAGCAGACGCATGCGTAGCCGAGGCCGCGAAAGACCTGGTCGATAAACGGGTCGCCTGTGCGCGGTACCTTGCGCTCCCTCATGACGGCGGATTCTCTGCGCAGTTCTCGAGCCAGTCCGCTACGTCGGCGAGCGACTCGGCGTCGCCCTCTAGAATGAGGGCGGCGCCTGGGATCTTGTCGACCGTCGCCTTGCTCACCTTCGCGACCTGGCGCAGGCGTTGGGCGGCAAGACGAAGTTTTCCGGAATCAGGTTGTTTCATCGGTCGATTCCTCNNAGCGCGCATGCAATACATAGTCTATCTCGACGGTCTCCCATCCTTCTGGGAGCGTCAGTCCTTCGCCGAGAGACATTCCGAGGCCCCAAGGACCAGGGTTGATGGCGTCCCAAGCGATTGACGCGACGCCGCCGCGTCCGCATTCTGAACACTGAATTTCTGCGATCAGCCTGAGACCTTTCATCACGCGGCCCCGATCTTCCCGTACATCATGAGTCAGGCTCCGAA
>JABAOG010003873.1_pt1 | contig 35371 bp, 24 predicted proteins | sample 7062131 | NCBI WGS metagenome assembly JABAOG01 (sample SAMN14538629, study PRJNA623070) | marine sediment metagenome | biome: marine biome [ENVO:00000428]; feature: marine pelagic biome [ENVO:01000023]; material: deep marine sediment [ENVO:00002113] | place: India: Arabian Sea | collected... | reverse complement strand
GGTGCCGACGGTGGAGCGCGAGGTGCGCACCGGGTTGGTCTGGTCGATGGCGATCGCCGGCGGGATGCCCTCGATGCGATCCACCTGCGGCTTGTCCATGCGGTCGAGGAACTGGCGCGCGTAGGGCGAGAAGGTCTCCACGTAGCGGCGCTGGCCCTCGGCGTAGATGGTGTCGAAGGCGAGCGAGGACTTGCCCGAGCCGCTGACGCCGGTCACCACGATGAGCTCGCCCAGGGGCAGGCGCAGATTCAGCCCCTTGAGGTTATTCTGGCGTGCGCCCTTTACGAGGATGAAATCCGAAGACATGCAACCGAGATTCGCGAGTCAGCTCTTTCGTGCGGATCTATCGATTGATCATTTGGTCGGGCAGCCAGGTGATGATTTCCGGGAAAGCTAGGAAAACGCCCAGCGTGATGATATCGCAGATGAAGAACGGGCCGATGCCCTTGAAGACCGCGCTCAGGGGTATGTCCGGGCGTACTCCGGCCACTACGTAGCAGTTCAGTCCGATGGGTGGCGTGATCAGACACACCTCGCACATCTTCACGACGATGATGCCGAACCAGATCGGGTCGTAGCCCAGCGCGATGACCGCGGGATAGACCACCGGCAGCGTCAGCAGCAGCATGCCGATGGCGTCCATGAACATGCCGAGGATGACGTAGAACAGCAGGATCAGGATCATGATGACGATCGGCGGCAGCGGCAGGTTGACGACGAAGTCGGCGAACATTTCCGGCAGGCCCGCGAATCCCAGGAAGCGCACGAAAATCAGCACGCCCCAGATGAGGGAGAAGATCATCACCGTCAGCTTCGCGGTCTCGAGCAGCGCCTCGCGAAGCGTCTTCCAGCGCATGCCGTTCATGAGCGCGATGACGAACACCACGAAGGAGCCGACGGCGCCGGCCTCGGTCGGCGTCGCCCAGCCCGCGTACATGGAGCTGAAGATGACCGCGATGACGAGCATGATGGGCAGCGTGCCGGGCACCGATCGGAACCGATCGCCCCAGGTGAATCCCGTCAGCGGGCGGCCGAGATCGGGGTTCAGCTTCGCGCGAATAATGATGATGGCGGCATAGATCAACGCCGAGACGATGCCCGGGATGAAGCCGGCGACCAGGAGCCGGCCGACGGACTCCTCGACGATGATGGCGTAAATGACGAGTATTGCGCTCGGTGGAATGAGCGATGCAAGCGTACCGCCTGCCGCGACCACGCCGGCGGCGAGCCGCGGGTCGTAGCCGTATTTGAGCATCTCGGGAATCGCCACGCGGCTGAACACCGCCGCCGTCGCGGTGCTCGCGCCGGAGACGGCGGCGAACCCGGCCGTGGCCATCACCGTCGCCACGGCGAGGCCGCCGGGAACCCAGCCGAACCACTTGCGCGCCGCGTCGAACAGCGCCTGGGTCATGCCGGCGTGAAACGCGAGGAAGCCGATCAGGATGAACATCGGGATCACGCTCAAGGCGTACACGCTGCCCTTGGCATGCGGGATCATGCCGACGTTGGTCGCGCCCGCGGGCCAGCCGATCATGGCCACCACGCCGAGCAGTCCGACGGCTGCGGTGGCATAGACCACACGCACGCCCGCCAGCACCAGCACGACGAGCAAGCCGGTACCGATGAAGCCGATGGTGACCTCGTCCATCTAGCGCGACGCCTCTTGGTTCCGCTCGTTCTCGCCGGTCGAGCCCATGGCGCCTTCGATCTCGTGCTGCGCCATCTCCTCGAACTTCTCGATCACGGGTACCGCGACCGGCTCGGCATCCGGATGGAGCGCGAGCCGCGTGTAGGCAAGAAACTGAATCAGCAGTCGGGCCGACAAAACCGCGAACGCAACGGGCACCACCAGCTTCGAGGGCCACAGAATGATCTCGCGATCGATGGTGCTGTCGCCGAGCTGAAAGGCGCGCAGGAAATGCGTGAAGCCGTAGTACAGGAGCACGGAGATGATGCCGATGGCGATGACGATGCCGACGACCTCGAAGATCCACAGGGCGCGGCCGTGCAGCCGGCGCACCAACAGCTCCATGCGCACGTGACCGCCGAGTCGCTGGCAGTAGGCGATACCGAGAAAGGCGAAGGTCACCATGATGATCTCGACGATGTCCACGTAGCCCCAAAGCGGGTAGTTGAACAGCTTTCGGGAGATCACCTGGGTGACCGCGAACAGCATCAGGAAGACGATGAAGAACGCGGCCACCAGGTCGAAGAAGTCCTCGACGCGGCTGAGCCAGCGATCCGCCGCTCTCAGCGCCGAAGTCATGGGAATCTGTGCCCCGCCGGGCTGTGCTTCCATGACGCGATCTCGAACCGGGAAAGCCCCGTGCCGGGTCCGTCAGCGGACCCGGCACGGGGTGCCGATATTGTTATAGATTCTGGTTGGCGCGGGTCGCCGTCGTCATGACGTGATCGAGCAATCCCTGGGCGTCGAAGTCACCCTTGTGCTTGGCCACCCAGTCCCGCCACACCGGCGCGCCGCCCACCTCGCGGAATTTTGTCAGCTCCGCATCGCTGTACTCAATGGCCGTCATCTTGGCCCTGAACGCCGGCAGATTTTTGTCGTCCGCCTTCTTGTAAGCCGCCTTCAAGGCCGCGTAGGCGGGCTTCTTGGCCTCCATCATCAGATCCTGGTACTGCTTCGGCAGCTTGTTCCAGGCGCTGAAGCTGATCACCGTCGGGCAGTCCACGGTGCCCGGCGACAGATTGGCGGTGTACCAGCTCGCCACCTCGTCAATCTTGTAGGCGACGTGGGCGTAGGTGAACGGGAACGACACCGCATTCATGGTGCCGCGATCGATGGCCTGATAGACCTCGGTGGCGGTCAACGTCGTCTTGCGCGCGCCGAGCTTTTCCATGGCATCGCCGAGACCGCCGAGGGCGCGCACCGACAGGCCCTTGAACCCGTCGAGCGTCATCGGCGGCTCACCCTTGCCGAGGAACTCGTACTGGGGCAGCAGGGAGGACATGAGCGGGAAGACATTCCACTTGTCCGCCATCTGCTTCTTGACGATCGGATGCTCGTACACGGCCTCGTGCACCTCCGCCTGAACGTCGGGATTCTTGATGGGCAGGAACGGCAGGTTCAGGACCGTCAGCGCCGTATTCTTGCCCGGGTGATACGACGAGCAGATCTGCGCCATCTCGAATACCCCGGCTTTCAGGTTGTCGAGGTTCTGCTTCTTCCCGCCGAGCTGATCGCCGTAGTAGATCTTGATCTTGAAGTTGCCGCCGGTCTTGTCCGAGACGTACTTGGCCACCGTCTCGACGCCCTCGGTGAAGGCGCGCCGCTTACCCCAGACGTTGTATTTCCAGCTGACCTTCGGTCCCTGGACTTCCTGGGCCAGGCTCGGGCTCGAGCCGGTGATACCGAGGGCGAGCACGGCCACCGACAGGGCGCTCGTTATCGTTAGTAGCTTGCGCATGCTTCTCCTCCTGACATGAGTGGATCTCGTATCGGTCCCGTAACCAGAGGACCGCGGGCGCATTGTTCCCTGCCCGGCGATGCCGTTCGGCCTGCCTTCCTGGTCGTTAGTCAGGAGAATGTACCCCGTCACCCCGCGGCCGGCAAACGCCGCGGGCCGCGGCCGCGGGCGCGCCGCCGGCCACGAACGCGGCCGGGGAACCCGATAAGATACCGCCCTTTGAGGGGGAGGACGCCGGCATTGGCAGCCGCGAGCCGCAGCGCCACGGCCATTGTGGTGGTCGTCATCTGTGTCGTCATGAACATGCTGGCGCGCGGGGTGAGCGAGACCTACGCCGTGTTCCTGCTGCCTCTGGAGCAGGATTTCGGCTGGCGGCGCGCCGCGCTCACCGGGGTCTACTCCACCTACATGCTGGTGCACGGGCTGTCGGCACCGCTCGCCGGGATGCTTTTCGACCGCATCGGCCCGCGTTGGCTCTACGCCGGCGGCCTGCTGTGTCTCGGCGGCGGCTATTTTCTCGCTGCGCGATTGAATGCCGCGTGGCAGTTTCACCTGTGCGTCGGCGTGCTCGGCGGCATCGGCGTGGCGGCCATGGGCATGGTGCCGGCCTCTGCGCTGGTGAGCCGCTGGTTCCGTGCACGGCTGGGCACCGCCATGGGCATGACCTACGCGGGTCTCGGCATGGGCGTCATCGCCGTGGTGCCGCTGACCCAGTGGCTCATCGAGCGGGACGGCTGGCGCTCGGCCTACGCCTCGCTCGGCGGATTTCTGCTGATCCTGCTGCCGTTTCTGCTCATTCTGCCGTGGAAGCGCTTCGCTGCCGGCGACCCGGAAATCGGTAGCGGGCGCGGGGCGCCGGCGGCCGGCGGCTGGACGCTCGGCGAGGCGGTGCGAAGCTCGGCTTTCTGGGGGCTTTTCGCAGTTTTCTTTTTCACCGCGGTGGCTATCTGGGGCACCATCCTGCAGGCCGTCGCCTATCTCGTTGAGATCGGCTTCGCGCCGCTCGAGGCGGCCACCGCCTTCGGCGTCGTCGGCATCATGTCGGTGATCGGAATGATCGCCACGGGCTGGCTCGCCGATCGTGTCGGGCGCCGGCCGGCCGTCACCGTCACCTTCATGCTCACCATCGGCGGCATCGGTCTGCTCTTCTTGCTGGCGCAATTCCCGTACTATTGGCTGCTCGTGGTGTTCGTGGTGTGCTTCGGCGTGAGCCAGGGCTCGCGGGGACCGGTCGTTTCCACCCTGTGCGCGGAGCTGTTCTCGGGCGGCGGCATCGGCGCCATCTACGGCGCGCTCACCCTCGGCATGGGCACCGGCGCCGCCTTCGGCGCATGGGTGTCCGGATGGCTGCGAGACGCCACCGGCGGCTACGAGGCGGGCTTTGCCTTCGCTGCGCTGATGGCCCTGCTGGGACTCAGCCAGTTCTGGATCGTGCCGGCGCTGGCGCGCGGCGAGCGCCCGCAAAGACGGCGCCGGTCGGCCAGTGGCGACAAAGGCGCCGGGGAGCGCTGAAGCATGGATTTCTCGCTCAGTCAGGAACAGATCGCCATCGGCGAAGCGGTGGGCCGGATATGCGCGTCGTTCGACGACGACTACTGGCGCGAGTGCGACGCTTCGGCGCGCTTTCCGGAGGCATTCCGCGACGCGCTGGTCGAAGGCGGCTGGCTCGGCATCGCCATGCCGGAGGCATTCGGCGGCTCGGGGCTCGGCATCACCGAGGCCGCCATCATGATGCACACCATCGCGCGCTCGGCCGGCGCCATGAGCGCCGCGTCGACGGTGCACATTAATATATTCGGGCCGCACCCCATCGTCGTCTTCGGCAGCGAGGAGCAGAAGCGGCGCTGGCTGCCGGACGTCATCGCGGGACGCACGACGGTGTGCTTCGGCGTCACCGAGCCGGACGCCGGGCTGGATACCGGCAGCATCCGCACCGTCGCCGAGAAGTCTGCAAAAGGCTACGTGGTGCGCGGGCGCAAAATCTGGACCAGCACCGCGGCACGCGCCGACAAGATCCTGCTGCTGGCGCGCACGTCATCCGCCGACGAGGCCGGCGCGCACACCGGAGGGCTTTCACTCTTCTATACCGATCTCGACCGGGACTACGTGGAGGTGCGCGAGATCGACAAGATGGGCCGCGCGGCGGTGGATTCCAACGAGCTCTTCATCGACGGTCTGCCCGTGCCGCGCGAGGATCGCATCGGCGAGGAGGGCGAGGGCTTTCGCTACCTGCTCGACGGCCTCAACCCGGAGCGCGTGCTGGTCGGCGCGGAGGCGGTCGGCATCGGCCAGAGAGCGGTCGAGCTCGCGAGCCGCTACGCGCGCGAGCGCATCGTCTTCGGCCGGCCCATCGGCCAGAACCAGGCCATCCAGCACCCGCTCGCCGACAGCTGGATGGCGCTGGAGGCGGCCTGGCTCGCCTGCATGCGCGCCGCCTGGGCCTACGACAGCGGCCACCCCTGCGGCGCCGAGGCCAACGCCGCCAAGTATCTCGGCGCCGAGGCCGCCTACAAGGCCTGCGAGCGCGCGGTCATGACCCATGGCGGCATGGGCTACGCGCGCGAGTTCAACGTCGAGCGTCTTTGGCGCGAGGTGCACATCCCGCGCATCGCGCCGGTCAGCCCGCAGCTGATTCTCTGTTACATCGCCGAGCGCGTGCTCGGTCTGCCCAGGTCGTATTGACGGATGATTTCGCGCAACGAGCATGCGAACGGCGGTGCCGGCCCTTTGCAGGGAGTGCGCGTGATCGATCTCACCACCATCCTGCTCGGCCCTTTCGCCACGCAGATTCTCGGCGACATGGGTGCAGACGTGCTCAAGGTCGAAGCGCCCGGCGGCGACGCCACCCGGCACGTGGGGCCACCGCCCGCCGACGGCATGGGCGCGGTGTTCCTGGGGTGCAATCGAAACAAGCGCAGCATCGTCCTGGATCTCAAGCAGGCGGTTGCGCGCGAGGCGCTGCTGCGCCTCGCGGCCGGCGCCGACGTGTTCGTGCACAACATGCGCCCACAGGCGGTCGAACGGCTCGGCCTCGGCTACGCGGACCTGGCCGCGGCGCGCGCCGACATCGTCTACTGCGCCTCCTACGGTTTCCGCGCAGCGGGCCCCTACGGAAACAAGGCGGCCTTCGACGACATGATCCAGGCCGCCTCGGGTCTCGCGGCGCTGCAGAATCGCGACGCCGAGCCTCACTACGTGACCTCGGCCGTGGTCGACAAGATCACCGGCATGGCCGTGGCCAACGCCGTGAGCGCAGCGCTGTTTCACCGCCAGCGCAGCGGCCGGGGCCAGTGCATCGAGGTGCCCATGTTCGAGACCATGGTGAATTTCAACATGGTCGAGCACCTCTACGGGCGCGCCTACGAGCCGGCCCGCGGGCGCACCGGTTATCCGCGAACGCTTTCGCCGGATCGCCGGCCGTATGCGACCAAGGACGGCTTCATCGGCGCGCTGCCCTACACCGACCGCCAGTGGCAGGCTTTCTTCGAGCTTGCCGAGCGTCCCGATCTGGCCGCGGATCCGCGCTATCAGTCACTGGACAAGCGACTGGCGAATATCGATGCCCTGTATGCGGACGTCTCCCGTCTGCTCGCCACGCGCACATCCGCCGAGTGGCTCGAAGCGCTCGACGCCGCCAACATCCCCGCGATGCCGGTCCACGATCCGGACGAGCTGCCCGAGGATGCGCACCTCGCGGCCGGCGATTTCTGGGACCTTCGAGACGATCCGGAGCTCGGCCGGCTGCGGTTTCCCGGGCCTGCGGCGCGCTTCTCGGCGACGCCGGGCGGCTTTCGGCGCTTGCCTCCCCGGCTCGGGGAGCATAGCGTGGAGATCCTGGCCGAGGCCGGGTACGCGGAGGCGGACATCGCGGCCATGCTGGCCACCGGTGCAACCCATCAGCACGCGGCGCAGACTGCGAGAGGCGACTAGATGGCGCAACCAGGCATGCTCGAGGGTAGGGTGGCCGTCGTGACCGGCGCGGGGCGCGGTATCGGCCGCGAGATCGCGCTGCTCATGGCGCAGCACGGCGCGCACGTGGTGGTCAACGATATCGGCGCCGCGCTCGACGGCGCGGGCGCCGATCAGGGTCCGGCGGCCGAGACCGCCGCTGTCATCGAGGCGTCGGGAGGCGCTGCCATCGCCAACGGCGAGAGCGTCGCCGACCCGGCGGGCGCGCAGCGCATCGTCGAGGCTGCCGTCGAGCATTTCGGGCGCATCGACGTGGTCGTCAACAACGCCGGGATCCTGCGCGACGGCATCTTCCACCGCATGAGCCAGGAAGATTGGAAAGCCGTCATCGACGTGCACCTGATGGGCAGCTTCAACGTGAGCTGCGCGGCCGCGCGCTATTTCCGTGAGCAGGAAAGCGGCTGCTTCGTGCACTTCACATCCACCAGCGGGCTGGTGGGCAACGTCGGGCAGGCGAACTACTCGGCGGCGAAGATGGGCATCGTCGGGCTCTCGAAATCCATCGCGCTGGACATGCAGCGCTTCAACGTGCGCTCGAACTGCATCGCCCCCTTTGCCTGGAGCCGCATGATCGGCTCGATTCCTGCTGATACGCCGGATCAGAAGGCGCGCGTGGAGAAGCTGCAGCGCATGACCCCGGAGAAGATTGCCCCGATGGTGGTCTTTCTCGCGAGCGATGCTGCCGTCGGGGTCAGCGGGCAGATCTTCGCCGTGCGCAACAACGAGATATTTCTCATGAGTCAGCCGCGTCCGATACGCTCGGTACACCGGGGCGAAGGCTGGACACCGGAAAGCATCGCCGAGCACGCGCTGCCGGCACTTCGGGCGGATTTTTATCCCCTGGATGTCTCGGCGGATGTATTCAGCTGGGACCCGGTCTAGACGAACAAGAAGAGTTACTGGAGAGCGATATGCCATTCGATGCGGAGCAGCTCATGGCCTACGCGATTCCGGAGGCGAGGCAGGCGCTGACACGGCGCGACTGCATGCTCTACGCCCTCGGCATCGGCGTGGGCGACGAACCCACCAGCGAGCACCAGCTGCGCTTCGTCTACGAGCCGCACCTGCGCGCCATGCCTACCATGGCAAACGTGCTCGCGCATCCCGGCTTCTGGATGAAGGCGGCTGAGACCGGGATGGACTGGCGGCGTATTCTGCACGGCGAGCAAAAGTTCACCATCCACAAGCCGCTTCCGGTGGAGGCGAACCTCGTCGGGCGCACCCACGTCAAGGCCATTGCCGACCGTGGCGCAGGCAAGGGCGCATACGTCTATCTCGAGCGGCACGTGGTGGACGCGGACAGCGGGGACGCCGTGTGCACCCTGGAGCAGACGACCGTGTGCCGCGGCGATGGCGGTTGCGGAAGCATCGGCGAGGTCGAGCGAACGCGGCGCGCGATCCCCGTGCGCGAGCCCGACCACCTGTGCGATCTGACGACGCTTCCCCAGGCGGCATTGCTGTATCGCCTGAACGGCGACATGAATCCGCTGCACGCCGATCCGGAAGTCGCCCGGTCCGCCGGCTACGATCGGCCGATACTGCACGGACTCTGCACTTTCGGCGTGGCCGGGCACGCTATCCTGCGGATTTGCTGCGATTACGAGCCCGATCGAATCAGCAGCATGTCCGTGCGCTTCACTGCGCCGGTCTTCCCGGGTGAAACCATCCGCACCGAGATGTGGCACGTGGACGAAGGACTCTCGTTCCGCTCCCGCGTCTTGGAACGCGACGCGGTCGTGCTCGGCAGCGGCTGGGTGGAGTTCAACGATTAGCCCGGATTCAGGCACGACGCAGTACACCCGCAGCGGTGACGTTCACATCGCCTACCAGGTCCACGGCCAGGGGCCGCTCGACATCGTCTATGTTCCCGGCTGGGTCTCGCACGTGGAGCTCGCCTGGGACNNGTTTTCTCGGCCGGCTCGCGTCGCTCGGGCGGCTGATCACATTCGACAAGCGCGGCACGGGGCTCTCGGACAGGGTTCCCGAGGACCAGCTTCCGACCCATGAGGAACGCATGGATGACCTGCGTGCGGTCATGGACGCGGTCGGATCGAAACGCGCGGCCCTACTCGGCATCTCGGAGGGGGGCGGCCTTTGTGCCCTGTTCGCAGCCACCTACCCCGATCGCACCTGCGCTCTCGTCTTGTACGGCACCTTCGCGAAGAGAATCTGGAGCCCCGACTATCCCTGGGCGCCGACGCCGGATCAGCGCCAGCGCGAATACGAGCACGTCGCTCGCGAGTGGGGCAATCTGATGGATCTTTCACGCTCCATACCCAGCAAGATGGCCGACGAGGACTTCACGCGGCGCATAGCAACATACCAGTCGCCGATCGGCGAGCCCGGGGGCGGCGGTCGCGCTGCTGAAGATGAACACGCGGCTCGACATCACCCACGTGCTCCCCGCGATTCACGTGCCGACCCTGGTGATGCATCGAACCGGCGATCTGGACGTCAACGTGGAGGAAGGCCGCTGGCTGGCAGCGCGAATACCCGGGGCGAAATTCGTCGAGCTCGAGGGCGACGATCACGCGCCATGGGTCGGCGACCAGGATTCCGTGCTCGACGAGACCGAGGAGTTCCTGACGGGGATGCGCCCGAAGCCGGTCGCTACGCGCGTGCTGGCCACCATTCTTTTCACCGATATCGTCGAATCCACCCGGCTCGCGCACGAGCTCGGCGACAAGGCGTGGAAGGACGTGCTCGACCGGCACGATCGGCTGTGCCGGGACTGCGTCGAGAAGTTCCGCGGCCACCTGATCAAGCGCACCGGGGACGGTGTTCATGCGACCTTCGACGGGCCGGGCAGGGCGATCGCCTGTGCGCGGGAAATTCTCGAGGGCGGCAGGGCGCTCGGTCTCGACATCCGCGCCGGGCTGCACACGGGGGAGTGCGAGATCCGCGGCGACGAGACCGAGGGCGTGGCTGTCCATCTTGCGGCCAGGGTTGCCGCGCTCGCCGACGCCGGCGAGGTGCTGGTGTCGCGCACCGTTCGCGATCTCGTTGCCGGCTCGGATGTCGTGTTCACCGATCGCGGCAGCCACGCGCTGCGCGGCTTTCCAGACGAATGGCAGCTTTACGCGGTTAGCTGACCGCGCGCGATCTCAGGGCCGGCGCGAAGCACGCCCGGGCACGATCAACGCGTCCAGGCCCACCGCCCCCTGGCCCCGGGGCAGCACCACGAACGGATTGATGTCGACGCTCTCGATGGCCTCGGCGTGCGCGGCGGCGAAACGCGACAGCGCCGCGAGGGCCGCGCACAGCGCCGGGATGTCGTAGGGTCCCCTGCCGCGCGCGCCTTCGAGCAGCGCGCGACCTTTGAGCTCGAGAACCATGCGCTGCGCCTCCGCCTCGTCGAAGGGTGCGGCGCGGAAGCTCACGTCGTCGAGCACCTCGACGAGAACGCCGCCGAGACCGCACATGATCACCGGACCGAATACCGGATCGCGGTGAACGCCGAGAATGGTCTCGATGCCGTTGCCGACCATGGGCGAGACCAGCACGCCGTCGATACGCGCATCCGGTCGCCGGCGGGCGACGCCCTCCACCAGGGCGGTGAACGCTTCGGCAGCCGCCTCGGCGGTGTCGATGCCGAGGCGCACGCCGTCGAGCTCGGTTTTGTGCGCGATGTCGGCCGAGGCGATCTTGAGGGCCACGGGAAGGCCGAGCGCGCGCGCTGCCTCGGCGGCCTCCGCGGGTGTTCGCGCCAAGCGGTCGGCGACCATGGGCACGCCGGCTCGTGCGAGCACGCGCTTCGCCTCCTGCTCGCCGACGGGCGCCTCGGGCAGGGACGCTGCAGGCGCGACAGCGTCGCTTTGTGCTCGCGTGGCGGGCACCTGCAGTGACCGCTGAATCCGGTGCAACGCCGCGATGGCGCGCACCGCGCGGGTCGGATCCTCGAACACCAGGCAGCCTGCCTGCTCGTAGTCGCGAACGATCTCCTCGGGCGCGACGATCACCAGGGCGATGAGGCGCTCGGGATATTTCGCATGGGCGTTCTCGATGGCCCGGCGCACCGGCGACACCATCGATGCGGCGGCTGCGACGTAGGTGAGAAAGACGACGATGGCGTCGTACTCGTCGCACTCGAGCATGATGTCGAGGAAGCCATCGATGAGCTCGGGTTGGTTGAAGACCTGTGCGGTTGCGTCGACGGGATTGCGGGTCGCCGCGAAGGGCAGCAGCGCCCGCAGGCGTTCGCGGGCAGCGTCCGGCATGGCGGCGACATCGAGTCCGGCGGCGACGGCCGCATCCGCCATCTGGATGCCGACGCCGCCGGATATGGTGAGAAAACCCACGCGCGGGCCCTTGGGCAGCACACCCTGCGCGCACGCATAGGTCACATCGAGCAGCTCCTCGGTGTCGCCCGCGCGGTAGGCGCCGAACTGGCGCAGCACCGCATCGTAGATGGCGTCGGTTCCCGCGAGCGCCGCCGTGTGCGAGGTGGCCGCCTCGGCGCCGATGTCCGAGCGCCCGACTTTCATGAATACCACGGGCTTACCCTGGCTGCGCGCGAGCGACAGAGCGTTGAGCAACGCGTCGCGATCCCGGATCCCCTCGGCGTAGGCGACGATGACGCGAACATCCGGATCGGCGGCCAGGCAGGCGATGCACTCGCCGAGCTCCACGTCGCACTCGTTGCCGGTGGTGATCCAGTAGCGCACGCCGATGCCGCGGCGAATTGCCAGCAGCGACACGTGGCTGCCGTACGCGCCGCTCTGACTGACCAGCCCGACGCCGGTGGGCTTGGGCAGCCCGCTCTGCAGGGTGGCGGTGAAGGTTGCGTAGAATCCGATCGCCGAGTTGTAGATACCGAGACAGTTCGGCCCGAGGATACGCATGCCGCTGTCTCGCGCGATCTCGCTCAGGCGATCCTGGAGCGCGCGGCCGGCGGCGCCGGTCTCGGCAAAGCCGGCGCTGAACACCACTGCCGCCTTGATACCCTTGTCGGCGCATTGCTCGAGACTCGCGATGGCCTTGTCCGCCGCCACCGCGATGACTGCGAGGTCGACCGATTCCGGGATAGCGGCGACACTCGCGAAGCTCTCGAGGCCCTGCACGCTCTTGCGTGCGGGATTGACTGGAAAAATTCTGCCCTTGAATCCTTCCTGGATCAGATAGCGCAGCGGGCGTCCACCGATGCGCTCCGGATCCTCGGAAGCTCCGACGATAGCGACGGAGGCGGGCTTGAGCAGCGCCGTCAGATCACGACGCTCGCGGGTATCGGCTTTCATCGTTCGGCTTCAAAGCAGAAAAATAACCGTGGCGTCAGCGGGCGCTAGCCGTCGTGCCACATCGGGCGGGGACATGATAGGCTGCCACGAGGCGATAGCAAACGGGGACAGGTCGTGGCGGTCGATCAGGAAACCCTCCAGCAGCTCGTCGAGAGCGTCGCGCGGTTCGTGCGCGAGCGCCTGGTTCCATTGGAGGACCGCGTCGCCCGGGAAGACGCCGTACCCGCGGACGTGGTCGCGGAGATGGCAGGCCTGGGCTTGTTCGGCCTTTCGATACCCGAAGAGTACGGCGGACTCGGCCTCAACATGAGCGAGGAGGTGCAGGTCGCCTTCGAGCTCGGCAAAACGTCGCCCGCGTTTCGCTCGCTCATCGGAACCAATAACGGCATCGGCTCTCACGGGTTGATCATGGACGGCACCGAAGAGCAGAAGCAGCGCTACCTTCCGCGCCTGGCGCGCGGTGAGCTCATCGGCGCGTTCGCCCTGACCGAGCCCGGCTCGGGATCCGATGCGGCATCACTCAGCACGTCGGCTGAGCGCGATGGCAATGGTTATGTGCTCAACGGCACCAAGCGCTACATCACCAACGCGCCGCAGGCCGGTCTGTTCACCGTCTTCGCACGAACCGATCCCGGGAAGCCCGGCGCTGACGGAATCTCCGCTTTCCTCGTCGAAGCGGGCACGCGCGGGCTCTCGCTCGGCCACGCGGATCGCAAGATGGGTCAGCAGGGCGCTCACACCTGCGACGTGATTCTCGACGACTGCCGGGTCAGCGGGGACGCACTGCTCGGCGCCAGCGAGGGTGTCGGCTTCAAAACCGCCATGAAGGTCCTCGATCGCGGCCGTATTCACATCTCGGCGGTGTGTGTCGCCGTGGCCGAGCGCCTGATCGAGGACAGCCTCCGCTACGCCGCCGAGCGCGAGCAGTTCGGTCGACCGATCGCCGAGTTTCAGCTGGTGCAGGCGATGCTGGCCGACAGCCGCGCGGAGGCCTATGCGGCACGCTGTATGGTGGAGGAGACGGCGCGCCGGCGCGATGCGGGTCGCAACGTGACCATCGAGGCGAGCTGCTGCAAGATGTTCGCTTCAGAGATGGTCGGGCGCGTCGCCGATCGCGCCGTGCAAATCCACGGCGGCGCCGGCTACATGGCCGAATACGGCGTAGAGCGCTTTTATCGCGACGTGCGCCTTTTCCGCATCTACGAGGGCACTACTCAGATTCAACAGCTGGTGATTGCGCGTAACATGCTGAAAGAGATCGCACAGGAGTGACACCCCGATGAGCAGGCAGCTGGACATGTTCGACCTGACCGGCAAGGTGGCCGTGGTCACGGGCGGCAACGGCGGCATCGGCTTCGGTATGGCGAGAGGGCTTGCGCGCGCCGGTGCAAACGTCGCCGTGGTGGGCCGCAACGAGGAAAAGTCTGCGCAGGCCGTGGCGGCGCTGCGCGAGCTCGATGTCGAGGCAGAGGGCTTTCGCGCCGATGTCGCGGATGCGGGCGCGGTCAGCGGCATGGTCGACGCCGTGGTGCGCGCGTTCGGCGGCATCGACATCCTCGTCAACAACGCGGGGATCAACATCCGCAAGCGCCCGGAGGATCTGGAGCCGGAGGAATGGCAGCAGGTGCTGAACACCAACCTCACCAGCGCCTATCTGTGCAGCCGTGCGTGCTATCCGCTGCTCAAGCGCGCCGGCGGCGGCAAGATTCTCAACAACGGCTCCATGCTTTCGATTTTCGGCACCCCCTGGGGACCCGCCTACGCCGCCAGCAAGGGCGGCATGGTGCAGCTCACGAAATCCCTGGCGACGGCGTGGGCGGCCGACAACATTCAGGTCAATTGCTTCTTGCCCGGCTGGATCGACACCGAGCTGACTATCAACGCGCGGCGTGAGGTCGAGGGGCTGCACGATCGAGTGCTCTCCCGCACGCCCGCGGGACGCTGGGGTGACATCGAGGATTTCGAGGGGCTGGCGATTTTCCTCGCCAGTCCGGCCTCGAATTTCATCACCGGCGTGGCGATTCCCGTCGACGGCGGCTTCTCGGTGTCGGGCTGAATGGCCGGCGATCGTTACGATTTCATCGTCGTCGGCGCGGGCTCTTCGGGCTGCGTGCTGGCCAATCGTCTTTCGGCGGATCCGTCGGTCCGGGTGCTGCTGCTCGAAGCGGGTCCCAGAGACACCAGCCCCTGGATCCACATCCCCGTGGGCTATTACCGGGGGATCGCGAACCCCGCCATCGGCTGGGGTTACGAAACCGACCCCGTGCCCGGCAGCGGCAATCGCCGGATTTCGTGGCCGCGCGGCCGGGTGCTCGGCGGCTCGAGCTCCATCAACGGTCTCATCTATATCCGCGGTCAACACCAGGACTTCGATCACTGGCGCCAGCTCGGCAACAGCGGCTGGGACTGGGACAGCGTCAAGCCGTATTTCATTCGCGCCGAGGGCCGGGAGCGCGGCGCCGACGATTTCCACGGCGCCGACGGGCCTCTGGGTGTTTCCGACGTGCACCGTAACGAGCTCTGCGACGCCTACATCGGGGCGGCCAGGGAAGCCGGGGTACCGTACAACCCCGACTTCAACGGCGCCCGCCAGGAGGGCGTCGGTTACTTTCAGCTGACCACGCGCCGCGGACGGCGGAGCAGCACCGCGGTGTCGTATCTGAAACCCGCGCGCAACCGGCCCAACCTGCGTGTGGAGACGGGCGCGCTGGCCACCGGAGTCGAGTTCGAAGGCCGGCGGGCAACCGGAGTCACCTACCTTCAGAACGGGCGAACCCGGACCGCGCGCGCCGATCGCGAGCTGGTGCTCTCGGGTGGCGCCATCAATTCGCCTCAGCTGCTGCAGCTCTCGGGGGTCGGTCCCGCGGCATTGCTGCGCGAGCACGGCATCGACGTCGTCCTCGATCTCCCGGGAGTCGGCGCCGATCTGCAGGATCACTACCAGGCGCGCAACATCTACGAGTGCACGCGACGGCTTACCGTCAACGACGAGGTGCGCAGCCCGTTGCACAAGGTTGCCGCCGCGCTGCGCTGGGCGCTGTTCCGCACTGGTCCGCTGGCCATCGGTGCGGGGCACGTGGGTCTGTTCGCGCGCACGAGACCCGAGCTCGAAACACCCGACGTGCAGTTTCACTTCATCCGCTTCAGTGCCGACGGACCCGGCGGCAAGCTTCACGATTTCTCGGGCTTTACGGTATCGGTGTGTCAGCTGCGCCCGGAGAGTCGCGGCACGATTTGCATACGCTCGGCGCAGCCCGACGAGCCGCCTTCCATACAGCCCAACTATCTGGCTACCCGCGGGGATCAGGAGACGATGATCGCGGGCATGCAGCTTGCGCGGAAAATCATCGAAATACCTGCTATGAAATCCTATGTGCGCCGGGAGGTGTTACCGGGGTCGGACGTGAATAGCGACGAAGAGATGCTCGAGTATATTCGCGACTACGGCTCGACAATTTTCCATCCTACCAGCACCTGCCGGATGGGCCAGGACGCCATGGCCGTGGTCGATGAACGGCTTCGCGTGCGCGGGCTGCAGTCTCTGAGGATCGCCGACGCATCGGTCATGCCGACGGTGGTGTCGGGAAACACCAATGCGGCCTGCGTGATGATTGGCGAGAAGGCGGCCGACATGATTTTGCAGGACGCCCGATGAATATCGCCGAGCACATGACCGCGATCGTTGCTGCAGGCATCGCGGTCATTCTGCTGCTGGCGATCGTCTTGCTGGCCAAGCCGGTCCGCAACCTTCTCGATCAGTATCGCGTGCGGCGAGCCATTCGGCGAATGGGCACGGAATCCATCAGCAATGTCGTGCTCTCCGATGGCATGGACGGTCACGTGTTCATCGAGTACCTGGTGCTGACCCCGAGCGAGGTGCTGGTGGTCTCGGTGCGGCGCTACGCCGGCGCCATCTTTGCAGCCGACAATATGGACATGTGGGCGCAGGTAACCGACGGGGGAAGCTTCAAGTTTCCGAACCCGCTTCACGAGATCCAGTCCGCCACCGCGGCGGTCAAAGCTCATCTGCCGGATGTGGCGGTCAGCGGAATCATCCTGTTCGGCCGCGACAGCACCTTCCCCAAAGGCAAGCCCTACGGCGTCTTGCACATCAGCGAGCTCACCAGGCGACCCAAGCTGGCTGCGGACACGGTGATACCCGAGACCGTGAGGCGAGCCTGGGATCGTCTCCTCGAGCTCAAGTCGGCGCTCTGAGACGCGCCGGGCTGCTTCTCTGCACGGGCCGTCGAGAGCCCCTGCCGCAGCGCGTTCCGGGCCGAAAAGGAATTAAACTATTGGTCCCAAGTGCCTAATCGGGGAAGGGATATTGCGCCATTGGGAACAAAAGGAGGTTCTATAAGGAATTAGGTCGTGGTATACCGGCACCTGGTCACGAATCGTTACAATCGTTTACTTCTTGGACGCAAAGGGGAGATGGAAAGCTCCCCGCAAATAACAATAAGCCGGCGGTGTGCCGCCCCAACGGGCGAGGCGCCGACGGACACGCAGGCCGTCACAGATAGCGCGAGGGCTTGTCGTACGGACTCACCGCGAGCCGCATTGCCACACTTGGTGTTCGTAGTCCGAATCGGAAGCGGAATGCGGCATTGATTCTCGAACCGCGTCGCTCTGTGCGGGCGCCGTCCCTCACGGGCGGGAAGGGCCGGGAAGGGGCGGGGAGCAGGAATTTGTCACATACATCCGGGCAGGAAGCGAGGATACGCGCACTTGCGCCGATCTCCCGGCTGTCGCTGACAGACCAGGAAGCCATCCTGTCGCAGGGGATGTTCCTCACGTTCTCCGCCGGAGAGATCGTCTACGCCCAGGGGCGTGAGGACAACTACGCCAACTACCTCCTCGAAGGAAGCGTCGAGTTTCTCTGGAACGGGCGCTTTGTCCGGCATCTGGACGCCGAGCAGTCGCCGACCAAGCGTGCCCTCGACGGCCCGGGACCGAAGCGCTACACGGTAAGGGCGAGGACCTGGTCGCTGATACTGCGCATCGAGCGCAGCGAACTCGAGCGCAAGCTCCGGCTCGCCGATCTCGACACCAGGACGTCGGACCTGGAAGAGACCGACATTACCCGCGAGCAGCCGTCGAACTGGATGATTCGGATGCTGCAGTCGCAGCGTTTTGCGAACCTGCCGCCTCAGAACATCCAGCGTGTGTTCGAGCGCATGGAGCGCATCGACGCGAAAGCAAACGAGTTGATCATCCGCCAGGGTGATCCGGGCGGGTACTACTACGTCATCGAAGAGGGTTACTGCGACGTGACCCGTGCGCCAAGCAGCGGGGGGCGCGAGATCCACCTGGCCGAGCTGGGGCCAGGAGATGGATTCGGCGAGGAGGCGCTCGTATCGAACATGCCCCGCAACGCATCTGTGACCATGCGCTCGAACGGCGTGTTGATGCGCCTCGACAAGGAATCGTTCATCGAGCTGATACGCGATCCCCTGATTCACGCGGTTTCCTACAAGGACGCTCACCGCATGATCGGCGAGGGTGCAGTTTGGATAGACGTGCGTCACCGCGATCAGTTCGCGAGGGGTTCGTTTCGCAATGCGAGAAACATCCCGCGCGCGGTCATACGAACCGAATGTCGAAAGCTCGTCAAGGGCCGCAAATATATCGTCTGTGGGGAAGATCCCCGCGACTGCGCGGTGTCGGCCTTTCTCCTCGCCGAGCGAGGTTACGATGTCAGCTACATGTCGCAACCACTGAGCAGGCTGTTCGCTTCCGGGGAGGCGCCGGTCCAACCGGCGGAGGCGATCAGCGAGGCGGCAGATACGCATACTGTCGTTCCGTTTCCACCGTCTCCGGAAGAGATTGCCGGAGAGGATGTATTGGAGAAAGACGTGATCGAAAAAAAAACCGGAGAGAGCATCGAGCCCGAAGAGGAGAGCCCGATCGTCAACATGGACAATGGATTCGGTCCCTCCGAGCCGGCGCCGCGAGACGCTTACGCCGATACCATCACAGGCGCGCGCCTTGCCGATCTCGTCGAGGAGATAAACACACATTTCCAGGAGCTGGAGGGACGTACTTTCGAAAAGGAAGGCGATACGCTCGGCGAAGAAAGTCTCGACATCGAGAGCGTGGAAGAGGAGAAACCGTCCGAGCCTTTGTCGAGGCTGGCGGAGCAACCTGTTTCCGAGCCGACAGCCGAAGAGCTTCGCGACGTTAAGGATTTCGAGCTCAGCATTCCCGAGGAGGAGATGTCGCAAATCACCCGGGAGATGCTGCTCAAGCTTCGTCGCTGCGTCAGTGCTTTCGCGTCAGCGCAGCGATTGCGCTACGAGGAGCAGCTTCGGGCGCGAACGGCGCAGATCGAGGTCGCGGCAACCAAGGAGCTGCATCGAAAGGCCGAGGAGATTCGTCTCATCTACCAGAGCAAGTACGAAGCCAAGGAGCTTGCGCTGCGCAGGCACTATCAGCGATTGCTGAGGCTTGCGAACAAGATCACGCGCCAGAAAGCGGAGCTTCAGCGTGCGCGCAGGGATCTCGAGCAGAAGCTCGGCGCCACCGACAGTCTGTACCGGGAGGTGCACGACATCCGTCGCATGCTCGCGCAACGTATCGGTAACCTGGAAGGCCTCGACAGCGACGACGAGAATCAATCGGCGTCGTAACGTGATCCCTGAGTAAAATCAGGCGGTGTCTGCTCGTGCCATGCGGTTGCCTGCTGGTAGGCATGACCGATACGCAGCGCCAGCGACTCCTCGTAGCCCCTGCAGATAATCTGCAGGGAGGTCGGCAATCCGCTGCTGTCCATACCATTCGGTAAGGCCAGCGCGCAGTATTCGAGCAGGTTCACGATGCGCGTAAAGAATGCCGGCGTCGTGGTTTGGTCGATGCTCTCGACGATGGGGGCCGTTGTCGCTGCTGTCGGTGTGAGCAGCGCATCTGCGCCCTCGAGCGCGCGGCCGAAGGCCGCCTTGATGCGATCGCGTTCCTGCAAAGCCCGAAGATAGTCGCGGGCCGACATGTCTCTGCCGATTTGAATACGCGGCCGCACGTCGTCGTCGAGAGGCAAATCAGGGTTATCGACGAGCTCGCCGAGCAGCGCGTAGCCCTCGGCACCGATTATCCTGCCGACCACGCCGGCCATTTCGCTGAAGCGCAGCGGCAGGCTTACGTCGACGATGCGCGCGCCGAGGCTCGAGAGCGCCTCCAGCGACGCGTCGTAGGCGTCGAGCACGTCGCTTTGCACGCCCTCGCGCTCGGTCTCGGGCATGCGCGCGAGACGCAGGCCCGCGACGCCGGCCGCGAGTGTCGGCATCGGATCGTCGGCCGCGTGCCCGAGGGTCCTGGGATCCCCGGGATCGGGGCCGTGAATGACGTTGTAGAGCACCGCGGCGTCCTCAGCGTTGCGGCACATGGGGCCCGGCGTGTCCAGAGTGGGGCAGAGCGGCAGCACGCCGTGAACGCTGACGCGTCCGATAGTTGTCTTCAGTCCGGTCAGTCCGCACCAGCCCGACGGAACGCGCACCGACCCGCCCGTATCGGTGCCGATGGCCCACGGTGCGAGGCCGGCCGCGACGGCGACCCCTGATCCCGCGCTCGAGCCGCCGGGCGCGCGGTGTTGCCGCATGTCCCACGGGTTCCATGGCGTGCCCAGCTGTTGGTTCGTGCCCCAGCCGCCCATGGCGAACTCGACGGTATGGGTCTTGCCGATGACGATCATGCCGGCGCCGATCAGCCGCTTTGCGAGCGTAGCGGTCACCGGCGAGATTCGGTCTGCCCAGAGCTTGCAGCCTCCGGACGTGATGCGGCCTTCGATGTCGACGAGATCCTTGAGCGCTATGGGTAAGCCGTGCAGCGGTCCGACCGCGTGTCCGGCTTCGATCGCCTCGTCAGCCGCGGCGGCCGCCTTGCGGGCATCGTCTGCGTAGACATCGACGAACGCGTGCAGCTTGGCGTCGTGGCGCGCGATGCGCTCGAGATAAAGCTCGATGAGCTGCGCGGAACGAAGCTTGCCGGATGAAACAGCCTGCGACAGATGCACGGCTGGCTGATAGGCAACGGAGCGGTCGGCGGATGTCATGGGTGGGCCTCCGCCGGAACTATTTCACAGTCGGCAAAGCCCTGTCGACTGTCCGGGCGGGGGCGACGCCGCCTGTTAGCTGCTAGCAGCCCTCCAGCGCCGCCTTGACCACGCTTCTCAGGTGCTCGACGCCGCCGCTCGAGATGGACTTGAACTTCAATCCCATGGCAACGATCTCCGGTGCAATGAGCGCGAAGTACATGAGCTTGCCCTTGGCCTTGACGCGTCCCTTGCCCGAGTTCACGGGAACGTAGAACAGCACCTGCACCTCGGGTCCGGCTCCGTCCTTGATTGCCGTGCCCTTGGGATGGATGGCGAGGGCCGCTTTCTTGCCACACCGGATTTGCAATCCGTCCCGCGACAGATCGTGGATCATGACGTTGACGACGTCCCCGTCCGGCAGAATGACCTTTCCCGGGCAGCCGAGAGTGACTCTGGGCAGGGCTCGACGGTCCTTGTGAACCGGCCGGAACTGCGTCTGTGTTTCGCTCGGATCGCTTGCTGGCATGGGAAACGCCCAACTTCCGTTAGAAAAATCCCCATAGTTATATCGGCTGGAGGGCGGCATTCGTTAGCTCGCAGCGCTGCGGGCGTCGTCATTGCGACAACGGGTCGTGCTCCGGGAAGTGGGACACCGGTCACATTCGCAGATGCGGTCGCAGGCTATTGCATCATGTCGCGTTTGCGGTAGCCGCTCGGTACGCGGAAATCCGCCGCGTTGAGCTCTGCGCTCGATCGAGCTACGAGGGTGCTCACGTCACCGTCGACCAGGTCGCGCATGCGCACCGGGATACCCTTCATGGCGCGCAGATTCATGGTCACGGTGCCGGTGTTGTGCTGGCCGCTGATGCGCTCCATCAGCTTTCTGACTGTCTCGGTGGCGCTCACGAGCGTGTTGTAGTCTTTCGTCTGTAAGCCCAGCACGCCGGCGCGCGCAGCACACACCTCGCCCGACGGCTTGTCATTGACCAGAACCATGAATCGCGTGCAGGTGACGCCCGCGACGGTGTCCTCACCCTGCTGCTGGACGGTCATTTTCGCCGGTTGCCTCGCCGCACCCGAGGGCATGCGGTTGCCCATCATCTGTCGGATCTGCGCACGCTGCTCCTCGCTCATGTTCTGCATCTGCTGCTCCATCTGCTGCATCATCGCGCTCATCTGCTGTTGCGCAGCGCCCATCTGCTGCTCCATCTGCTGAGCCGCCTGCTCGTCCATGACCATGTAGGTCCGCGACGGGTGGTCGATGATGGTGACCTGCTGCTTGCCGTCCTGGAACAGCATTTTTGAGCTCTGATCGCCCACCAGCACATCGGTCCCCTTGACCTGGATGACGGTCGTTTCGTCCGGCCGTGCCGCGCTGGCGTATTTCAGCATCATGTCCGCCCGGACGAGGGCCGGAGCAAGCAAAGCCAGAACGAGGAGTGGGCGTGCGTGCATGGTGCAATCTCCTTCAATCGCGGGTGCGTCGTCGCAGGCGGCCTCGATGATAACCCGTTTGCGCCTCCATACCCCCATGGGCCGGCAACCGGCTCCCCCGGTCCAGCGGGCATCGGCCGGGCCGGGGGGCCGCTCGCGGCTCCACTCGCGGCGACCGGCGGGCGGCATGCGACGGGCTTCTCAGATTGGCTCCGGTGGCGCCGCTCAGTGCACCCCGGCGGGCCATGGCCTCTCTAAAGAGAAATTGGGCCGCAGCCGATAATAATTCATGAGCGTAGGAAGCGAACTCCCACCTGTTTCCTGCCCGGGACGTAGACCCGTCGCGGGTCGGATTCGGGCTGCACGCAGCCAAAGCGTCGACTGCGTCGCAAACCCGCAATGGGAACGGGATGTTTCAATCGGGAGTCGGTCACAATCACTGTGATGACCAGAGAACCCCAAAGCGTGGCCGAGCCGGAGACGGTGCAGCTCGCACCGATGCTGCAGACCGTTGCCGAGAACTGGCTTGCCTGGCAGTGCACCATGATTACGGGCACCTGCCACGGCGTCATCGCGCTGGGCGCCCCCGATCAGGGGCCGTACCGGCCGACCGCCTGCTGGCCGCAGGGCTCGGATCCGTCCGTGGCGCTCTCGAAGACGGCCAAGGCTGCCATCAGCAAACGCAAGGGCGTCGTTGCAGAATTAAAATCGTCGAGTGACGAGGACGGCGTGGAGAAGGATGCCATCGCCTACCCGATCGTCATCGAGGGCAAGCTGCTCGGCGTCGCCGCCATCGAGGTGGAGCGCCAGCCCAATGTCCGCCAGAAGTCGGTGCTGCAGATGCTGCAGTGGGGCGCGGCCTGGTTCCAGGCCATGTGCGCCCAGCAGGGACAGGCGCAGCACCAGGGTGCCGTCGCCGGCGGTGACAAGCTGGGTATGGTGCTGGAGCTCGTCGGCACCGCGGTCGAGCAGGATCGGTTTCAGGCCGCCGCAACCGGCGTCGTCACCGAGCTCGCGACGCGCTTGAAGCTCGAGCGCGTGAGTCTCGGCTTCATCCACGGCAAGCACGTCAAGGTCAAGGCGCTCTCGCACAGCGCGCGCTTCGAAGGCCGCCAGAGTCTGCTGCGCCAGATCGGCGCTGCCATGGACGAGGCGCTCGATCAGGAAAGCACCATCGTGTACCCGGCCGCATCGAAGGCCGCCATGGATGTCTCGCGGGCTCACGGCGAGCTTGCGCGTGAACACGGGGCGCGCGCCGTATGCACCGTGCCTCTGAGCATGAATCAGGAGATCTACGGCGCCATGACCTTCGAGCGCCCCGGCCACGAGCCCTTCGAGGCCGAGATCGTGAAGCTCTGCGAGCAGGCTGCTGCTCTGGTGGGCCCGATTCTCGAGGTCAAGCGCCGCGACGACCGCTGGCTCGCCACCAAGGCGCTCGACTCGCTCGGGCATCACTGTGGTCGGCTGTTCGGAAGAGGCCATCTGCTCTTCAAGACCGTGGTGGTGGTGCTGGTCGCGCTGGTGGCGTTCCTCTCCGTCGCCACCGGTCAGCACCGGGTGGCGGCGACGGCCGCTCTGGAGGGCACCGTGGAGCGGGTCGCGGTGGCGCCGGAGGACGGTTACGTCGCGACCGCCTCGGTACGTCCCGGCGACGTGGTCAAGAAGGGGGAGGTGCTGGCAACGCTCGACAGCAAGGATCTCGAGCTCGAACGCGTCAAATGGACGAGCCAGCGCGAGCAGCTCACCAAGGAGTACCGTGAGGCGCTCGCCATGGCCGAGCGTTCGCAGGTGAGCATCCTGCGCGCGCGCATCGAGCAATCGGATGCGCAAATCGCGCTCCTGAACGAGCAGCTCGCACGCACGCAAATCCTCGCGCCCTTCGATGGGGTTATCGTGAGCGGCGACCTCACCCGCACGCTCGGATCGCCTGTGGAGCGAGGGCAGGTGCTCTACAAGATCGCTCCGCTCAACGACTATCGCGTCGTGCTGGAGGTCGACGAACGCGACTTCGCCGACGTGGTCCTCGGTCAAAGCGGATATCTCGCCCTCGCGGCCGCGCCAAACGAGCGCCTCGACATCACCGTCAACAAGATCACGCCGGTATCGACGGCCGAGGAAGGCAGCAACTTCTTCAAGATCGAAGCTTCGCTTGCGAATCCGCCGGAGCACCTGCGTCCCGGCATGCAGGGTGTCGGCAAGATCGAGGTCGGCGAACGCAGGCTCATCTGGATCTGGACACACCGAATCGTCGATTGGCTGCGTCTGTGGGTCTGGGCCTGGTGGCCATGAGTGACTCGCTGTTCAGCCCACATTGGTATCGCGTTGCGGCGCTGACGCCGAGGATACGCAGCCACGCCCAGTTCCGGCGCCATCACTATCGCGGTCAGCTCTGGTACGTCCTCGATGACCGAGCCGCCGGACGCCACCATCGCTTCACGCCGGCTGCCTATCATTTCATCGCGCGCCTCGACGGCACACAGAAGGTTCAGGACGCGTGGGATGCAACCACCTCGCGGCTCGGCGACGACGCGCCGACCCAGGATGAAGCCATTCAGCTGATGGGCCAGCTGCACGCAGCCGACGTGCTCCAGTGCGACGTGCCGCCGGATACCGAAGAGCTTTTCAACCGCCATCAGCGCGAGCAGCGCCAGAAGTGGAAGAAGCGGCTGATGAACCCGCTCGCCGTGCGCTTTCCGCTGGTGGACCCCGATGGTTTTCTCGAGACCTGGCTCCCGTTCGCCCGTCCCTTCTTCGGCTGGTTCGGTTTTCTTCTGTGGACAGGGATCGTGGTTGCTGGCGTCGTTCTTGCCGTGACGCATTGGCAGGAGCTCAGCGCGCACGCGTCGACCCAGGCGCTTTCCCCTATGAATCTGCTGCTGCTCGTCATCATCTACCCGGTCGTCAAGGGGCTGCACGAGCTCGGTCACGGTTTCGCGACCAAGGTGTGGGGTGGCGAGGTGCACGAGATGGGCATCATGTTCCTGGTGTTCATGCCGATCCCCTACGTGGATGCGACGGCGTCGGCATCCTTCCCCGAGAAACGCCGCCGGATATCGGTGAGCGCTGCCGGGATGATGGTGGAGCTCGGACTGGCGGCGCTCGCCATGTTCCTGTGGCTGCAGGTCGAGCCGGGCATCGTGCGCGACATCGCATTGAACGTCATGCTGATCGGCGGCATCTCGACGGTGCTCTTCAACGGCAACCCGCTGCTGCGCTTCGATGGCTATTACATGTTCGCCGACGCCATCGACATTCCCAATCTGGGTTCGCGCTCGAACAAGTACATCGCCTACCTCGCTCAACGCTACCTCTGCGGCGTGCGCAACGCAAAATCGCCTGCCAATGCACCCGGCGAAGCGAGATGGTTCTTTTTCTACGGTATCGCCGCCTTCATGTATCGGCAGTTCATAATCGTGGCGATCATGATGATCATCGCGTTGAAGGCCTTTGCGCTCGCGGTTGTGCTTGGCGCCTGGGCCATCTTTCAACAGCTGCTGATGCCCACCGGGAAAGCGCTCGGCTACTTGTTCTTCAATCCTGCCGTTCGACGCACACGGGTGCGTGCGGTCTTCGTCATCTCGAGTCTGCTCGTGGCCGTCGTCGGGGGCTTGTTCCTGGCGCCTGCGCCGCACTGGACGCGCGCGGAAGGCGTGCTCTGGCTGCCCGAGCAGGCTCACGTGCGCGCCGGCACCGACGGATTCATCGTGCGCCTTCTGGTGCCTGCCGAGAGTCACTTGAAGCGAGGTGACGCCGTCATCGAGCTCGAAGACCCGCTGCTCGATGCACACCTGAAGGTGCTCGAAGCGCAGCGCAAGGAGCTCAAGGCCGAGTTCGATGCCGTGCAGTACGAGGACCGTGTCGAAGCGCAGAAGATCGAGGACGAGCTGAAGACGGTGAAGGCATCGATCGCGCGGGCCCGCGAGCGCATCGATGATCTCATCGTGCGCAGCACCAGCGACGGAATTCTCGTCGTGCCCCAGGCCCAGGACCTGCCCGGACGCTTCGTGCACCACGGTGAGCCCATCGCTTACGTGGTGGACTTCAAAGAGATGACTGCGCGCGTCGTAGTGCCTCAAGGCGACGTAGGCCTCGTGCGCCGGGATACCGAGAGCGTGGAGGTGCGTCTCGCCGACGACGTGGCAAGAGCACTACCGGCAACGATCCTGCGCGAGGTGCCCGCGGCCAGCGACCGACTTCCGAGCGCTGCGCTCGGCTCGGTAGGGGGCGGACAGTTTCAGGTCGATCCGCAGGACGAGCAGGGCACGCGCGCGCTCGATCAAATCTTCCAGTTCGATTTGAGCCTGCCGCCCGACACCGAGATCGGTAACGCCGGTGGGCGGGTCTACGTGCGCTTCGATCACGGCACCGAGCCACTGGCGCAGCAGTGGTATCGCAGTCTCCGCCAGCTGTTCCTGCGCCAGTTCACCATCTGAGCATGAGAGACCAGCGTCACCTGCGACCCGGGGTAAAGCTCGGGCACTATCCGCAACGCCCGCCGAACGGCGACAACCGTTTCGAGCGGGCGTTGGCCGGAGCTGTGCGCGGAATTCGCCCGCCGCCGGCGGCGAGACGGCGCGCGTGGCGTGCGTTCCTTCGACTCGTTAACAGTCATACCGAGACGCTTGCCGACGCCGGCAAGAATCGCCTCGCCGATCACATCGAAAATGCAAAGCGACATCTGCACAACAATGGTCTCACGCAGGCTGCGATCGCGCGTGTTTTCGCAATCGTACGCGAGGTGGCCGAGCGCGAGGTCGGCATGCGCCATTTCGACGTTCAGCTCATCGGTGGCTGGGTCATGATGGAAGGGATGCTCGCGGAGATGCGAACGGGGGAAGGAAAGACCCTGGCTGCGACCCTGCCTGCGTGCACCGCCGCGCTCAGTGGAATTCCCGTGCACGTCGTGTCGGTGAATGATTACCTGGTCACCCGCGACGCCGAGGAGATGGGCCCGATCTACAGTGCGCTGGGGCTCACGGTCGGTGTCATTACCGAAGACATGGATCCGGATGCCAGGCGCAAGGCCTATGCCTGCGACATCACCTATTGCAGCAACAAGCAGCTGGTGTTCGATTATCTCAAGGACAAGCTCGCGCTCGGTTCCGGCGATCCGGGACTCAAGCTCAAGCTCGAGTCCCTGCACAGCGATCAGCCGCGCGTCGACAGACTCCTCCTTCGGGGGCTCTACTACGCCATCGTCGATGAGGCCGACAGCGTGCTCATCGACGAGGCCCGCACACCCCTGATCCTATCCGCCCAGAGCCAGAGCGAGGAGCAGGTGAAGGTGTGCCGACAAGCACTGTTTCTCGCGGGCCAGCTGCGCGAGGGAACCGACTTCATCCTGCATCCCCGTGAACGTCAGCTCGAGCTGCTCGATCGCGCTGAAAAGCGCCTGACCGAGATCGCCGAGCCGCTGGGCGGACTATGGACCGGTGAACGGCGCCGTCGTGAGCTGGTGACCCAGGCTCTGACCGCGAAGCACCTGTTCTTGCGCGACAAGCAATACCTGGTGCGCGACGACAAGATCCAGATCATCGACGAGCACACGGGGCGCGTGATGGCCGACCGTGCCTGGGAGCGCGGTTTGCATCAGATGATCGAGACCAAGGAGAACGTCGAGCTGACCAGCAACCGCGAGACGCTCGCGCGCATCAGCTATCAGCGATTCTTTCGCCGCTACCTGAGGCTGGGCGGCATGAGCGGAACGCTCGAGGAGGTGCGTGGTGAGCTCTGGTCGGTGTACGGCCTTGGAGTCGTCACCGTTCCGACGAACCGCCCCATGATCCGGAGCGAGCGCGCGGACCTCACCTACCGCCGCGCCGTGCAGAAGTGGACCGCTATCGTCAAACGCATCCGAGCCGTGCACAAGCGCGGGCGGCCGATCCTGGTAGGTACCCGGTCGGTGGAGGATTCCGAGCACCTCAGCCGGCTTCTCAAGCGGGTCAAGCTCGAGCACCAGGTGCTCAACGCTCACCAGGACGAGCAGGAAGCGGAAATCGTCGCCTGCGCCGGCGAGAAGGGCCGAATCACGGTCGCCACCAACATGGCGGGGCGCGGCACCGACATCAAGCTCGGGCCCGGCGTTAAAGAACTCGGCGGATTGCACGTTATATCCAGTGAGCGCAACATCGCGCGCCGCATCGACCGCCAGCTTGCGGGCCGCTGCGGCCGCCAGGGCGATCCGGGCAGCTACGAGGCCATTCTGTCCCTGGAGGACGAGCTCGTGGGTCTGTACTTCGGCGACGGCGTGAAGAATCTGCTGTCGGCAATCGGCCGAAAAAGCCGGCCGGTGCCCGGGTGGGTTTCGAGTGTGCTGATCGCGCTGCCGCAGCGGATGCTCGAGCGCTATCACCGCCGCGTGCGGCGCGAGCTGCTCAAAGTGGACGAGCAGCGCGGCAAGCTTCTCGCCTTTACCGGCGCACCGGAATGACGGAGTTGAACCAGCAATGACTGCTACATACGTACGTACGGGCACGAGGGCCATCGCTCTAATCGCAGCCACGTGGGCCAGCGGGGCAGCCGCCAACAACATCTCGACCTTCGATTGTGTCATTCAACCCACGGAGGTGGTCGAGCTGAGCAGCTCGGTTCCCGGGATAATCGACACCATCGCCGTGGACCGCAGCGATCCCGTCGAAGAAGGCCAAGTGGTGGCGAAGCTCCAGTCCGACGTGGAGCAGGCACAGGTCGAGCTGTCGAAGCAGCGCGCCGGCTTCGAAGGCGAGATCGAATCCAAGCGCGCCAGTAGCGACTTCGCGAAACGCAGTCAGCAGCGAACCCAGAAGCTGTTCAACAAGAAGGCCGTGCCTTTCCATGTGCTGGATGAGGCCAAGACCGACGCCATCCTGGCGGATACGGAGCTTCAGACCGCGGAGCAGAACAAGCGCATGGCCGAGCTCGAGCTCGCGCGTGCCGAGGCGACGCTCGCGCTTCGCACCGTGCGCAGCCCGATCTCCGGTGTCGTCGTCGAACGTCTCAAATCGCCGGGCGAGTTCGTCGAGGACAAGCCCATTCTGCGCATCGCTCAGCTCGATCCCCTGCGCGTGGAGGTCATCGTGCCCGTCACGCGCTTCGGCACCATCAGCACCGGCATGCGCGCCGAGGTCACCCCTGAGCTCACCAAGCGGCGTAAGTACATCGCCCAGGTCACCATCGTCGACAAGGTGGTGGACGCCGCCAGCGGCACCTTCGGTGTGCGCCTCGAGCTGCCCAACCCCGGCAATTTCATACCCGGAGGCCTTCGCTGCAGCCTGACCTTCCTCGACTGAGGAGGGTCCCCCTGGGAGGGCTGGAGCGGGCGTTTTTCCGCTGTTTCTGCGGGATTTGCGACGGGCTACTCACTCGGGAAGCGCCCCGGGCCCGGCAGAGTCTCGTATTCTTGAGTCAAAGGAACGATATAACTGCGAGTGGTGGCTTTCTCGGGGCGCTGGCCCCGCTGGTAACACGGTAGGTTTCTAGCACGGGAATGAAAAGATTCATTTACGTCCCCGAATCCGACGTTTAGACCACGCATGTTTGTGACGATACAACTTAATGACCTTTTCGAAGCCCGAGGCGCAGGCACGGGTGTGCCCGCTCCCGGAAATCGGTTCGATACCGCGAGCGAATAGCAGAGCGCGGGAGTCAGTGCAGTGAAAAAGCTGAAACTCAAAGGGTTCAAGCTCAGAAAACCCAACATCAATCCTTTCGTGAGGATGAGTCTGGGCCTCGTCTGTCTGACTTTGTGCATGGTGCTCGTCGGTGACATGGTGCTCGGCTTGACGAGCGACGAGCGGCGCGCACTGCTCGATCAGCGCAAGAAAATCTGTGAGACGCTCGCCGTGCAGTTTTCCGAGCTCGCCGAAGCGGGTGAAGTCGATACGATCCGCAAGTCCATGCAATCGCTGGTCAGCGGTAACGCGGATGTTATGTCGACGGCTCTGGTCGATATCAAAGGTAAGACCCTCGCTTTTGCGGGCGATCACGCGACGCACTGGGAGCCCCCCGGGGGCGAGAGCTCCACGCCGACCCATGCTCAGGTTCCGATCTTTTCTGGTGACAAGAAATGGGGAACCGTCGAAGTCAGCTTTGCCAAGACCGAGCTCGATTTCTCGGGACTGATGGAAGATCCGCTCGTTCAGTTTCTGGCCTTTCTCGCCATTGCGGGTTTTGCGGCTTACATGTTCTTCATGAAAAAAACCTTGAAGAATCTGGATCCGAAAGCCGTGATCCCCGACCGTGTGCGCTCGGCGTTGGATCTGCTGGCCGAGGGCGTCGTGATGGTGGATCGAAAGGGCGATATCGTGCTGGCGAACCTGGCATTTGCGTCCAAGGCGGAGAAAGACGTCAATGCGCTTTTGGGGCAGTCGTTGTCGAAGATGACCTGGCACTCCAACGACGTGAAAAAGAAACGCGTGAAGGATAAGAACCTTCCCTGGGCGCGCGCCATGAAGGAAGGCGGCAATCAGACGGACGTGCTGCTCTCGCTGACCACGAATAAAGACGAAAAACGCCATTTCTCCATCAACAGCTCGCCCATCATGGATGACAAGGAGAACATGCGCGGTGCGATGGTCACATTCAACGACGAGACGGCGCTGCAGCAGGCGAACGCCGTGCTTGTCGACATGATGGACAAGTTGAAGAGCAGCCAGGAGCAGGCCAAATTACAGAATGCCGAGCTGCAGCGACTCGCTACCCAGGACCCGCTTACGAGCTGTTTGAATCGCCGCTCTTTCTTCGAGCAGGCGGATCTCGCCTGGGCCAAGGCGGTTGCCGAGGGCGAGCCGCTCGCCTGCATCATGACCGACATTGATCGGTTCAAGTCCATCAACGACAAGTTTGGTCACATGGTGGGAGATCAGGTGATCGAGGCCGTTGCAAAGCTTCTGGTCTCGAACTTCAGAAAGACCGATCTCATCTGCCGTTACGGTGGCGAGGAGTTCTGCATTCTGATGCCCGGCGCGGAGCTCGATCAGGCGGTCAAGGTAGCCGAGCAGGCGAGAGCCACTATCGCCAAGTCGGTCAGCGAGCAGCTGAAGACCAAGGAGCCTCTCCAGGTGACCTCGAGCTTCGGCGTGTCCTCGCTGAAGCACGGAGCCAAGGACGTTGCCGGTGTCATCAACCAGGCGGACAAGGCCCTCTACCTGGCCAAGCAATCGGGCCGCGACAAGGTCTCCCGCTGGGACCAGGTTCGAGACAACAAGGCAGCTTGAGCAGCGCGCTCGTCCCGCGCGATTACACCGTTCGTTCGTAATCCCGGATATTCCCGGAAAGCGCACGGTACGCCCGCGTCTCGCTGAAATCCGTCGATTTCGAGGAATTCCCTTCCCATTTCCGGGCCGACGTCGGGTTTCGATCTGAACTGCGACGCGCTCCACAGTCCCGTGCCGCTGCGGGGCGATGTCGCCCCACGAAGCTGCCGTTATAAGGATATACGCGGTGTAATCCGCCCTTCACGAGGGGTGGAGCACCGTGTTTTCGGCTGCCCGAGCGTTGGGAATCAAACGACTTTTGGGGAAGGCGGCTGAAGAGAGACGCTGAAACGATGAAGAAGGTCGCGCCATCGAAGACGCCGATACGCCGGGCCCTCATGGAGGAGCTCGAGCCGCGTCTGCTGTTCTCGGCGGACCTGCCCGGCGTGCTCGCCCAGTCGGGGCTCCTCGGCGGCGACATGGCGCCCACGCCCACGGCCGTGGTCGCCGTGATGGATGCCCCGGCGGTGGGCGTCACCATCGGCGATCAGGAACACGCGCCCGCCGAGGCCGGCTTTGCCCTCGATCAGCCACGCTCCGGCGTGACCGCGCAGAAGGAGCTCGTGTTCGTCGACGCCGGCGCCCCCAACTACCAGCAGCTCATCAACGATCTCTTGAAGGCCCAGGCCGAGGGCCGCCCCATCGAGGTGGTGGTGCTGGAGAGCGGTCGCGACGGCGTCGAGCAGATCACCGAGGCCATCGAGGAGCGCCGCGACGTGGGCGCGGTGCACATCGTCTCCCACGGCGCCGATGCGAGCCTCACCCTCGGCAACACGAGGCTCGACGGCGCAAGTCTCGAATCCTACCGGGAAGCGATCACGAGCTGGCGGACGTCTCTGACCGACGGCGCCGATCTGCTCCTCTACGGCTGCGACTTCGCCGCTACCGCCGAAGGCCGGGAGCTGGCCGGCGCTCTTGCCGGGCTCACTGGCGCGGATGTCGCCGCCAGCACCGACCGCACCGGCAGCGCCGGGCTCGGCGGTGACTGGGATCTGGAGTACAGCCAGGGCGAGATCGAGTCGGGGATCGCCTTCAGCGCGGGCGTCCAGGAGGCCTGGTCGGGAACGCTCAACTTCACCGAGGTGGGTGCCGCCGCCGGCGTGCAGGGTCCCAGCGGCGCTGGCCTGAGTGGCAACGGTGTCGCCGCCGCCGACTTCAACAACGACGGATTCCTGGACTTCGTCGCCCACGGCGAAGGGACTGCGCCAAGCATTCTATACGAGAACAACGGCGACGGGACGTTCACGGATGTCACCGCGGCGAAGATCTCCGGCCTCGCCGGCACGGCCGAGCGCCGCTCGGTCGTCTGGGGCGACGTCAACAACGATGGCTGGGTCGATCTGATCAGCGTGATCAACTCGGGTGGCTGGGAGGTTTACCTCAACAACAGCGGATCAGACTTCGGCATCCTCGGCGCTCCGAACCAAACCTTTGGCGCAGCAGACTATCCCGGCGGTAATCTGAACATCGAAGGACTCGGCCTCATCGACTACGACAATGACGGCATCCTGGAAATCATCCACGATAATCACGACTTCGGAATCGAACTTTTCGAGAATGACGGGTCCGGTTCCTTCATCCGAATCGATCCGACAACTGTCGGCCTGTCCGGCGGCACCCCGACTGAGGGCGATTTCTCGACCTTTGCCGACATCAACGTGGATGGTTTCGTCGACATCATCATACGAAAAAGTGGGGTCGGGACTTCAGACTTCTTTCTAAACAATGGCGACGGCACCTTTACCGGTGCATTCGATTTCGGTGACGCTCCCAATGGCTCGAAGGGCGGCGTTGTCGCCGGTGACTTCGACAACGACGGCGACTTCGACGTGGTCTGGACCGACGGTGACGGCGTCAGCGGCAATCACCTGTTCGAATGGACCGGCGCCACCTTTGTCGATCGCGGGGCTCTGCCGTTCATCGGCGCTGACACCTACGATGGCGTGGTGGCGGGTGATTACGACAACGACGGCGATCTCGATCTGTTCTTGAACGGCGCCGACGCCGGCGGGCTGCTCCTCATCAACGAATCCACCGGACCCGGAAACTTCACCTGGAGCGAGTACACCGCGGCCGCACTGGGCGCCGGCGACGGCGAGGGCACCGCGTTCTTTGACTACGACAACGACGGCGATCTGGATCTGTACATCAACCAGACCGGTGCAAACGAGCTGTGGCGGAATAACCTCGACAACAAGAACTACCTGATGGTCCGTGCGCTTCGCGACCTGGGTGGCGGCACCACCCGCCCCGAGCTCGGCGCCACCATCGTTCTGCGCGATTGGGACGGTAACGTGATCTCCGGTGTGCGCGAGGTCAATGGCAGCCGCGGTCACGGCTCGCAGGATGCGGCCATCGTGCACTTCGGTCTGCCCCAGGGGCCGGACACGAAGATCTACGTGGAGGTCAGCTTTCTCGATGGCAGCACCGTCACCAAGGCGGTAATACCCAGCAGCCTGGGTANNTGGTCGATATTCTCAACACTGATTCGAGCGACGCCATCAATCGAGATCCCATCGTCAACGACGACACCGGCGTGACCGACGAGGTCACCGTGCTGAGCGTGGCGGCTCCAGGTGTGTTGGGCAACGACGCCGGTTCATTGCAATCGCCCACCAGCGGCGCCTGGCTGAGCTACGACGCTGCAGCCGACAACCCTGGTGACAATCTCTGGACGTCCACCACGGGTGAGGCGGGATTCGAATGGGACTTCGGCACCAACGACTCACCCATCGTGCCTGTTACGGGACTGCCTGGTATCACCGCTGCCTATTCCTTCCCGACTGCCGGCGGGTCGGGCGCGATCATGCGGGACGTTAACAACGCCGGGACATCCGGGAATTCGGACGAAGAGGACGCGACCTTCGAGTTCTGGTTCAGGCCTTCGGATGTCGCCGATCAAGACGTCATCTTCGAGACCGGCAGTGACAGCGGTGGCGGCGTCTCCTTCACGATGCGCAACGACGACGGCGATGGCCTCTACGACGATCTCAACTTTTCCGTCATCGATGGCGGCGTCTGGGGAAACATCAGCGTGGATCTGTCGGCGTTCCTGGGAGACCCCGGGGATGGCAGCGTCATCACATCGGAGTTCATCCACGTAGTCGGTGTTCTCGAGGTAGGGGATGGTGTTGCAGTTCCCGCCCAGTTCGCCCTTTACATCAACGGCACAGCGGCCGGCACCCTGACAACCAATGGTGATCTGTGGGATCTCATCGATTGGGCGACCGGTGACGATTCGGGGCTCGGGCAGGTCAACGGCACGATTGCTGCTGCAGGCGTGCGCGGCGATCTCAACACCGACTATACGGACTTCGAGGGGGAGATCGCCCGATTCGGTTTCTACGACAACAAGGCGTTCACCCCGGCCGAAGCGCAGGATAACTACGACGCAGTCGCCGAGGGTCTCTACGTTTCCGATGTGGAAGGCAGCCCGATCGCGCAAGGCGGATCGGCAGTCGTGGTGCTGGCAAGTGGTGCTCAGGTCACAATGAACTCGGACGGCAGCTACGACTACGATCCCAACGGCGCATTTGCGTTCCTGAGTCCGGGTGAATCGACCACGGACAGCTTCAACTACTCGGCGACCGACCCCTTCGGCAACACGGCTACCGCCACCGTCACGATCACGGTCAACGGCACCGTCAACGATCCTCCGGTCGTAAACGATCAGAGCTTCTCGGTAGATGAGAATTCGCCGAACGGCACGAGCGTCGACACTGTGGTGGCGACCGATCCCGATGAGTGGTTCGATGCGGCCTGGAGCTTCCGCAAGGCGATCACTATCGATTCGACGAAGGTGAGTGCAGACCTCACCGACTTCCCGGTGCTGATTTCCTTGGTTGACTCGGATCTTAGTGCTGCCAAACTCGATGGCTCCGACATTTTCTTCACCTTGGCCGACGGCACCCGACTCGACCACGAGATCGAGGTGTTCACCAACGGCATCGGCGAGCTTGCCGCCTGGGTCCGCGTGCCGAATCTTTCTTCCACCGTCGATACGACGCTCTACATGTACTACGGCAATGCCGGCGCCAGCGACCAGCAGAA
>JABAOG010010153.1_pt2 | contig 35464 bp, 28 predicted proteins | sample 7062131 | NCBI WGS metagenome assembly JABAOG01 (sample SAMN14538629, study PRJNA623070) | marine sediment metagenome | biome: marine biome [ENVO:00000428]; feature: marine pelagic biome [ENVO:01000023]; material: deep marine sediment [ENVO:00002113] | place: India: Arabian Sea | collected... | reverse complement strand
CTCCTGCGCACGCTCCCGGCCGGCGGGCGCGGCCCGATCGGACGCCGCCCGGGTTGCCGGCGCCGGCGTCGCCGGTGCATCCTACGGGGCGGCCGGCGAGCCGCCGACGTGACCCCCACGACCGGAGCCGATCGACATGCGACGCGTCCCGATCAGCCTGACCGCCGCTCTCCTCGCCCTTCTCGCGGCCGCGCCCGGCCACGCGCAGCGGCCGGTGCACCTCGGGATCGCGGGCGGCCTGAGCATGCCCCAGGGCACGTTCGCCACGCTCTACGAGACGGGTTACCACGGCCGGGCGTTCGCCGAGCTCTCGTTCCCCGCGGCGCCGTTCCGCGTGCGCGCCGGCGCGGAGTACGAGCGCTTCGAGAGCAAGCCGATCGCGATCTACGGCTCCAGCGCGTTCTCGCTCCTCGGCGCCGCCGCCGAGCTCGTGTACGACCTGGCGTCGATGCCGCTGTCGTCGGCCGGGCCGTACGCGATCGTGGGCGCGGGGCTGTACCGGGTGACGAACGGGGTCGAGTCGGATGCGCCCGCCGCGATCTACGCCCCGACGGGCGATCGCGACCTGGCCTGGCACATCGGGCTGGGCGCGCGCATCGACCTCGGCCCGGTCGGCGGCTTCCTCGAGGCCCGCTACCGATCGGTCCGGCTCGGCGACGGCGCGACGATGTTCCCGGTCAGCGTCGGCCTGCGGCTCTGAGGCGCGGGCGCGCGGGATCGGCGCGCCCGCGCCGATCCCGTTTCGCGGCGCGCGCGGATCGCTTATACTGTGGACGCCGCCGTCGGGACACGTCCCGCGGCGTCGCCTCGCTCTCCCCTCCCGGCGTCCGGTCCCGGCGCCGCCGGGCTCCCGGCCGTGTTCCACCGCAGTGAAGCCTCGACGGCGGCGAACGCTGGCCGCCGGGCTTCCAGGCCGCGGGCGTGGCAGGCGCACGGCCGAAGACCACCGCATGACGAGGAGACGAACCGATGAGGGTAGTCGTCGCAGTCGCGCTGTCGGCCGTGTCGGCCGCGTTCGCACCGGCCGCCGCGCAGGAGCCGGCAGCGCCGGAGCAGACCATCGCCGAGTTCGAGGCGAGTCTGAACTACCGGCAGGGCGAGGTCACGGTCGGCGATGACCTGGCCGTGCTGAGGGTGTCCGAAGCCTTCCGCTTCCTCGGTCCCGAGGATGCGCAGCGGCTGCTGGTCGAGGGGTGGGGCAACCCGCCGGGCGCCGAGCCGCTCGGCATGCTCGTCCCCGCGGGCGTGAGCCCCTTCGCCGACGAGGGGTGGGGCGTCATCATCACCTACGAGGAGGATGGCTTCGTCGAGGACGACGACGCGGCCTCGCTCGACTACGATGCGCTGCTGCGCGAGATGCAGGAGGACACCCGCGCGGCGAACGCGGACCGCGAGCAGTCGGGCTACCCGCCGATCGAGCTGGTCGGCTGGGCGGCGCCGCCGCACTACGACGCCGCGACGCACAAGCTCTACTGGGCCAAGGAGCTCCGTTTCGGCGACCATCCCGACCACACGCTCAACTACAACATCCGCGTCCTGGGCCGCCGCGGCGTCCTCGTCCTGAACGCCGTCGGCTCGATGTGGCAGCTCGCGGCGATCGAGGCCGACATGCGGACGGTGCTGGGCTTCGTCGAGTTCAATCCAGGGCACCGGTACGCGGACTTCGTCCCGGGCGCCGACAAGGTCGCGGCGTACGGGATCGCGGGGCTGATCGCGGGGAAGGTCGCCGTGAAGGCGGGGCTCTTCAAGGTGCTCCTGGGCGCGGTGCTGGCCGCGAAGAAGCTGCTGGCCGCCGGCGCGATCGCGGCCGTCGCGGTACTGCGTGGCCTCTTCCGACGGCGACGGGAGGAGGAGCCGGAGTCCGTGGCCTGATGCGCCGCCGTTCCGGCAGGCCCGCGCCGGGCGTCCGGCGCGGGCGGATCCCACGCGGCGCGGCCGCGCTCGCCTTTGCCGCGCCGCTCGCCTGGGCCGCGTGGACCTTCAACGCGCTGGTCCGCTCGGCCGAACGCGTCGACGCGGCGTGGGCGCAGGTCGCCAACGTGATGCGGCGGCGAGTCGACCTCGTGCCGAACCTGGTCGAGGTCACGATCGCCTACGCCGAGCACGAGCGCGCCCTCGCCCGCGAGCTGGCCGGCGCGCGCACCGCGTACCTCGAGACCCGCGACCCGGGCGCCCGGGTCGAGCGCATGGAGCGGCTCGACCTCGCGCTGCGCCGCGCGCACGCGCTCGGCGAGCGCTACCCCGAGCTGGCCGGCTCGCGGCCGTTCGCGAACCTGCGCCTCGAGCTGGAGGGCGGCGAGCACCGCATCGCGATCGAACGCGCGCGCTACGACGAAGCGGTTCGGCGCCACCGGCGCCTGGTCCGCGGCCTTCCGTCGGGCCCGCTCGCGCGGCTCCTCGGCTTCGCCGAACCGCCGTACTTCGGGCCGATGGCCGACGACGACACGCCGTAGCGCCGCGGTCCGCCGACGCACCGGCCGCCGCAGTGCCCGGCCGCCCGGTCGCCACCGGCCGTCTTTCCGCCCGCCGCGCGGCAAACGCGGCGGCGTCATCGACCACCCGATCCCGAACGGAGCACCCATGGAGTATCCGCTGCGCCTATCGTTCCGAACGCTCGCGCTCGTGCCGCGGTTCTCGGTCACGGATGCGGGCGGCCGCCTGCTGTTCCACGTGCGGCAGAAGGCATTCAAGCTGAAGGAGTCGGTCGCGGTCTTCGCCGACGCCGACCGGACCCGCCAGGTGGCCGAGATCGCGGCGGACCGCGTCCTCGACATCTCGGCCACCTACCGCTTCCGCGAGCCGGGCGGCGCGCCGTTCGGTGCCGTCCGCCGCCGCGGGCTGCGCTCGCTGTGGAAGGCCAGCTACGAGGTCCTGCACGGCGAGGACGACATCCGCATGACGATCCGCGAGGAGAACGGCTGGATCAAGCTACTGGACGGCATCACCGCGCAGATCCCGGTGCTCAACCTCTTCACCGGCTACGTCTTCCACCCCGCCTACCGCGTTTCGCGCCCGGACGGCTCCGACGTGCTGCGGGTACGCAAGGAGCCGGCGTTCTTCGAAGGACGGTTCTCGATCGAGCGCCTCGGCGAGCTGGACGAGGCGGAGGAGGCGCTCGCGATCCTGAGCATCCTGATGATGGTCCTGCTGGAGCGCCGGCGCGGGTGATGCGCCGCCCGCCGGAGCGGCGGCCGCGGGTTTCGACGGCGGCGCGGCTGCGCCGCGCCGCCGTCTTCGTCCTCTACCGCACGGCGCGCATCGCGCTGCTGCTGGCGGCGGTCGTGTTCATCGCCGGCCGGGTGTCGCCCACGGTAGGCAGGGCAACGGGCGTCATGACCGGCGCGCTACTTCACGACCGCGTGGATGGACTGGCCCGTCTCATGTCGCTGGACGACCGCTTCCGCATGAGCTGGTACCTGGAGGCGATCGCCCGGGAGACGGGGATCGACGTCCGGCTCCTCTGCGCCAGCCCCCCCGCGGGCGAGTCGCTCGAGCGTTTCGCGGCCTCGCAGGCCAGCCGCCGCGGCATCGGCCGCGAGGGCGGGATGCGCGGCATCCTCGTCATCCTCGACCCGGAGACCGACCGGCTGCGCGTCGAGCTGGGCTACGGCCTCGAGGCCTACTTCTCCGACGCCTTCATCGGATACCTGCTCGAGCACCACGCGGCGGCGTTCTTCCGCGCCGGCGACCCGACCACAGGCCTGCGGCTCATGATCCGGATCCTGCACGAGCGCATCCGCGACCAGATGCTGGGCGGCACATTCGATCCGGCGCCGTTCGATGTCCGCGGCTCCGGGTACGTCTCGGGCGGCGCGGGAGCGTCCGCCGCGACCCCGCTCGGCGACGAGCGGCGCGCAGCGTTCCGCGGCCCGGGCGCCGTCCTCGCCGGCACGCTCGACCCCGAGCGCAAGCGGTATTTCGGCCCGCAGCCCACGGCCGAGGCGGCCTTCGAGCGCTACCTCGAGTGGCTCGCCGACGGCGCCCACGACTCATCGGTCGAGCTGCTCACTCCCGGGTCCCGCGACTACCTGTACGACCTGCCGCTCACCCGACCCCACCTCGACCACGTGATCGCGCGCGTGTGGGGCGAACGCTACGCCGTGGTCGAACGCGGCGACGTGGCGATGGTCTACTGGACGAGCACGCCGCTGGTCTCGCCCAGCTTCCTCGTGAGAACGCCGGACGGGTGGACGATCGACCTCGTCGAGGAGGTACTCTTCGCCTTCGAGGTCCTGGGCTACCGGTACACGTGGTCGCTGACCCAGGACGGCGTGGCCTGGAACCGGTTCGGCGACATGCTGATCATCTTCGACAGCCGCTTCATCCGCATCGCCGACGGCGACAACCGGCCGCTGCCGATCCCGTAGCGCTCGACCGCCACGATCCCGTGGCCGCCGGCGCCGTCGGCCGCGTGGCCGCGCGCCGGAGGCCTCGTGGCGCGGCATCCGCGACCCGGGCCCTGCGGGCACCGTTCGAGGCTGCAACGAAGCGACGACCCGACGCATCTACCCTTCGGGGAGGCCGTCGCGCGAGATCCGTGCGCCGCCCCGCCGCACCGCACGTCCACCCGCTCGAGGAGACCGTATGGGCACCCCGGCCCGACCGCTCTACCGAAGCCCGGCACAGGCGTGCGCCGCGCTCCTCCTCGCCGCGTGCGGCGCCGGGCCGACGGTCGATGCGCCCGGCACGCGGGTCGATACCGTCGCCGCCGAGGTCGCGGCCCTGATCGGCGTGATCGAGGGCGATCCGGAGTACCAGTTCGGCGACGTCAGGTCCGTGGCCGCGGATCTCGCGGGCCGGATCTACGTGGCGGACCGCCTCGGCTCGACGCTCCGCGTCTTCGGCCCCGACGGCCGGTTCATCCGCTGGCTCGGGAAGGCGGGCGCCGGCCCGGGCGAGTACGAGTGGCCGGCCGGCCTCGACCGCGGGCCCGACGGCCGCCTCTACGTCCGCGACAGCCGGCGCATCACCGTGCTCGCGCCGCGCGTGCCCGGCGCGATCCCGGACTCCGTGCTGGCGACCTGGCCCATCCCCGGCTACGCGGACCTGAGCGAGAACCGCGGCGCCGTGTCGCGGGACGGCCGCTACTTGTACCCGCGCAACCTCTACCGGCCGCCCCGGCACTTCTACCTCGTCTATGCCGACGGCGCGGTGCAGCCGGACACGCTGCACCTGCCGCCGTACGCGAACCTCGCCGCGACCGAGCCGGCGGTGCTGCCGCCCCGGGGCGGCCGCTGCTGCCGCATCGCACAGGGGCTGAACCGCGCGCCCTTCACGGCCGTCCCCTCCTGGGCGCCGACCCCGCGCGCCACGGTGTTGAGCGGCGACGGCATCGTCTACCGCATCCACGAGACCGACCTGGCCGGCGACACGATCCGCACGATCGTCGGCGTCGACTCCGTGCCCGGCCCCGTGCCCGCGGCCGAGCGCGCGGACAGCGCCCGCGCGCTCCGGGCGCGCATCGACTCGCTGCCCGTGCCGCTCTCGAGGGTGAGCAACGTGCCCGACGAGGTGAAGGACGGCCGCCTCCCCGAGACGCTGCCGGCCTTCATCGGCCTGTACGTCGGCATCGACGGCAGGATCTGGGTCGAGCGCTGGCCCCCCGACGGCCGCGGCGACGAGCGAGTCTACGACGTCCTCGCTCCCGACGGCACTCGCCTCGCCGTCGTCGTGCTGCCCGCGCCGCTCACGCGCGAGGTGCCGCCGTTCCTCACGGCGGACCGGATCTACGGCGTCGTGGTCGACCCCGGGACGGGCGTCGAGCGCGTCGTCGTCGCGACCTACCGCATCCGGGCGCGGGCGACGCGCACCGCGAAGAGGGACGGTCCGTGAGGCCCGGGCCGACGGCGCGCGCGTCGAGCCCGTGTCCGACCGGCCGCTGACGGCCGAGGCGCGGCGCCGCGCGTCCGCACCCGCCGGCCGCGCCTCGGGCCGAGTCCGTCACAACGCCCTTGCACCCGAGGGGTCGGTCATCTATCTAAGGACGGGGCGGTGCGCTCGTCTGATCGTGGAGGAGGTCGCCCATGTCCGATCCCCACACCCGCCCGTGCGCCGCGGGCCGCCGCCTCGCGCGCGGGCTCCTGACCGCATCCGCCTCGCTCCTCGCCGCCGCGCCCGCCGTCGCGCAGGTCGTCCGCGGAACGGTCATCGAGGACGTCGGCGGCTTGCCGATCGCCACCGCCGAGGTCCTCCTGGTGGACGAGGACGGCAATCAGCGGGGCAGCGCGCTCACGGACACGCTCGGCGTGTTCCGGATCGCGGCGCCCGAGGCCGGGCACTACACGTTGTCGGTCCGGAGGATCGGCTTCGTCGCGGTCGCCACGCCGGTCGTCGACGTCTCGAACGCCGAGACGGTCGCCGTCGAGGTCCGGATGAGCGCCGAGGCGATCCCGCTCGAGCCGCTCGTCGTCGTCCAGCGGCGGTGGTACNNCGCCGACTGGAGCTCCAAGCTCGGCCGTGGGCGCATCTACTACCACGACGACGTCAAGAACATGATCTCGATCCGGCACCTGCTCGCCTCCGTGCCACAGGGTCGCAACTGCCGCGTTCAGGTGCTGGTCGACGGACTCCCGGTCACGGACCTCGACGAGCTGGACGCGTTCGCGAACCCGCGCGATGTCGAGGGCGTCGAGATCTACCGCGGCCCGGCGCAGATGCCGATCGAGTACGCGCACATGGGCACGTGCGGCCTCGCGCTGATCTGGACCCGGCCGTCGCAGGGCAAGCCGTTCACCTGGAAGCGGTTCTTCGTGGCCGTCGGCGCGCTCGGCGTGATGGTGCTGATCGCGGCCCAGTGAGCGACGCCGGCCGGGTGTGACCCCGGCCGGCGTCGCGGCGTCATCCTACCAGCCCCGGCCCCCCAGGAACATGTAGCCGTCGATCACGTCCTTGAGCGTGTAGTCGGCGGGGTCGAGCGACAGCTTGAGCCCCGGGAGGTCGGCCTCGAGGATCGGCCTGGACAGGAAGTCGAAGCTGCCGTCGACGCGGAGCGCGAACGGCGTCGCGGCCTCGCGCATGTTGCGGCGCAGCAGGTCGAACGCGCGGGTCGCCGCGTACGCGACGGCGTCGCCCTCGGCCGACGGCGTGCGCGGCAGGTCCGGGAGGATCGTGAAGAGCTCGCCCGGGTGCCTCCGCTGGAGCCGCGCGCCGAGCCAGGTCACCTCGACCGGCGCGCCGCCGGCCACGTCGAGCGTCGCGCCGCCGTGTTTCAGACCGTGGTATCCGCCCATGAAGATCAGGATCCGAGCCCACGGATTGCCCGCCAGGACCTCGCGCTCGATGAGCTCCTCCATGTGCGCGTCGCGCGCGGCGTAGCGATGCGCGGCGACGGGCGGCGGCAGCCGCTGGTCCGGTGGCCAGCCGGGGAGGTCGGCGGCGAGGACGCGGATGCGCCGCCCCGGGCCGAGCTCCTGGTTGAGCGCCCAGACGCTGCGGTAGATCTCGAGGTACGCCCGATCCACGCCCCACGCCTGGTGCAGCGTACGGGGGTGCGCGAACAGGATGGTCGCGTTCTCGGGCTCGCTCGCCAGGTACGCGTCGATGTAGGGCTGCTGGTCGGCGCCGACCTCGAGGACGACGGCGTCCAGCCCCGGCCCGCGGGCGAGGACCTCGATGGCATCGGCCGCGAGCCGCTTCGGCGAGCTGGCCCGGTGCACGTCGCCGAGGAACACGATGCGGTTCGAGCGGCCCGCGGCCTCGATCAGCGCGACCGGCTCGATCCGCCGCTCGTGCGCGTACGCGACGAGGTGCTCGACGTCGGCCTCCCTGCGGCGCCCCTCGAGGATCGCGGTCACCGCCAGCAGAATGGCCAACGCGGCCGCGCCGACGAGCCAGCCGGTCCCGATCTTGAACCTGCGCCGACCCAGTCGCCGGCGCGCTCGACGCCGGCCCTGCCTGATCTCCTTGCGCATGCACGTCTCCCGCTCGGGCACTGCCTGCGCAGTCGATCGTTGCAACCCCCGGGCCGTCCGTGTGTTGACAGGGCCGTGTCGGGGCACGAGCATTTGGTAGAATCTCATCCACTTCCGGGGCGCTCGCCATGGTAGCACTCGCGCAGGCCCGAACCGCCGCGGCGACGCAGGCCGCGCCCGTGGACGCGGCGGCGGCCGCCGCCGATTCGCTCGCCCAGGCGGCCGACACGGTCGCCGCGGCCGCCGACTCGACCGCACTCGGCGCGATTCGCGACAAGGTCGAGCGGATCCAGGACCTGATCTCGCCCAGCGAGATCGTCCTCATGCTGGCGCTCCTCGTCGCGACGCACTACGCCATCAAGCTCGCCTCGCTGCTGACTCGCGTGGTCGCCGCGCGGCTGCCGCGGCACCGGCTCTTCGTGATGCAGCTCCTGCCGGTCGCGCGCATGGCGCTCTGGCTGGTCGCGGCGTACCTCGTCGTGTTCGGCATCATCGACCCCTCGCGCCAGGCGTTGCTCGCGTTCGCGGCCACCGCGGGCGTCGGCATCGGCTTCGCGGCGCAGGACGTGCTCAAGAACATCTTCGGCGGGCTGGTCATCGTGATGGACCGGCCGTTCCAGGTCGGCGACCTGGTCGACATCGCCGGCTACCACGGCGAGGTGGTCGGGATCGGGCTGCGTGCGACGCGGATCCGCACCCGCAACGACTCGATCGTCTCGGTACCGAACGCCGAGGTGGTGAGCCAGCCGGTCAGCAACGCGAACGCGGGCGCGCTCGATTGCATGGTCGTGGTCGAGCTGTTCCTGCCGGCGCTGGTCGACCTGACGAAGGTGCGCAGGATCTGCCACGAGGCCGCGGCCACGTCGCCGTACGTCCACATCGGCAAGCCGATCACGGTGCGCATCGAGGACGACTTCCGCGAGACGTTCCTGACCCGGGTCCGGATCAAGGCGTACGTGTACGACCACCGGCTCGAGACCGCGTTCGCCACGGACGTGGCCGAGCGGGCGAAGCGGGCGTTCCTCGCCCACGGCCTGCTCCCGCGGGAGCTGACGCTCGGGCTCGATCCCGACGAGCACCACCGGTACCTCGTCCCCGCCGGCGACGCGCCGCTCGGGCACGACGAGCCCGCCGGCCGCGGCCGCGCCGGCGATGCGCCGGGAGGTGACGCGTGACCGTGACGACGCAGGCGGCGCCGGCCGTCCCGGAGCTGCACGAGCTGGGCTCGCGGTTCCGCGAGGCGCTGGGCCGGGTCCGGCCGGCGCTCCGCGGCGCGCTGGCCGCCTACGCCGACGCGCTGGTCGACGTGGTCGACGCCGTGCACGGCGCATCGGCCGCGTCGCTCCGGGCGCTCGAGACGGACCACGCCCGCGCCGCGTTCGACGACGAGCGCCGCCGGCAGGAACTGCTCCTCGCGCTCGAGGCCGCGCGCCACGCATACGCGGAGCACGTGCTCGGGTTGCTCGACGGCGAGGCGCTCCGGGTGACGGACGGGGGAGCGGAGGAGCTGGTCGCCGCGGCGCTCGAGGCGCTGGAGGGGATCCCGGCCACGTTCCCGCCGGAGCTGCGGCTCGCCCAGGCGGCGGCACGCTTCGAGCCGGCGCCGACGGACCGGGCCACGGTGCGCGCGATCAAGGCAGGCAAGCGGCTGCTCCGTGCGGCGAAGAAGGAGTGGTGGCGTACGATCCCGGCGGCCGAGGTCGCGCGCTACCACGCCGCGGTCTTCGAGGGCGAGGCGGCGGCCGCGTTCGCCGAGCTGCGCCGGCTGCGAGTCCTCGTGGTCTCCGGCACGTACCGTTTCTTCCGCGTGACGGCCCAGGTGTTCGAGGACGTGCGCGGCAGCGCGTTCGTCGCCGCCGCGGCCGGCCGGGGCGCGATCTCGGCCGAGCTGCTGGCCGACCAGCGCGCGCAGCTCGACGCGCTGGCCGAAGGGCTGCGCGACTCGATCCACCGGGACGCGCGCGCGGCCGAGGCGGGTGTGGATGCCGCGGTCCGGCGCGCCGCGGAGTCGTTCGCCGCCGCGCTCGAGACGGTGGGCACGCTCGAGCGGCCGGCGCGTACGGTGTCGGCCGTGCGGGCGCGGCGGCTTCGCGACCGGGCGCGTTCGTCGCGCGAGGACGCGTTCGTCGCGTGGGAACGCTACGAGCACGCGCTCGCCGAATCGCTCGCCGCCGAGGCGGACATCGCTCGCGTGGCGGCGGACGCGCGTGCGGACACGGCCCGTGCCGTGGTCGGCATGCACGAGGCCGTCGAGCTCCAGTTGCACGCACCGCTCCTCTCGCTCCGCGACGCGGTGCGCGACGTCGACCGCGAGACCGCGTCGATCTTCGGTTCGGGCCGCCAACTGATCGCCGCGCTCGAGACGCTCGACGGCGCGATCCAGGACGCGTTCGCCCACGGCGCCGAGCTGGCCGAAGAGGGCGGCGCCGTCTGGAGCGACGTCGCGCTGCCGATCCGGACGCTCGCCGAGGAGCTGGAACGGGCGCCGGAATCGGTGCAGCCCACGCGCTCGGTCGCGCCGCTGCCGCTCGACCACGTGCCCGCGACGCCGCCCAGGGTCGCGCCCAGGGCCGCGCCGATCCGCCGGCTCGTCGAGACGCAGCTCGCCGGCCGGCTGCGCCGCGAGCTGGACACGCTCCTCGACCACGCCCGGCCCGAGCTCGAGGAGGCGCGCGCCGAAGTCCGCCGCATGCGCCAGGCCGCGGCGTACAACGTGGCCGCCGCGCTGCGCGGCGCACGGTCCGCCGACGACGGCGATGCGCCGGGCGCGCGGGAGATCGTCTCCGGCGTGCTCGAGCGCGCCATCGCACGGCTCGGCGCCCTCGTCCACGTGATCGCCGACTTCGAGCAGTCGCTCGCCGGCTCGCTCCGCGAGCGGGTCGACGCCGCGACCGCCGAGATGATCGGCGCCGTCCGCACGCGCGACGCACTCGAGATCCACGAGCGCGTGCTCATCCAGACGACGCGCAAACGGGTCGACACCTCGATCGTCTCCGGCCGCCGCGCACTCGCCGCCTCGCTCGCCAGGGGTCGCGCCGCCGCGGTCCGCGCGTGGACGGCCGCGCGCCGCGCCTGGCGCTGGCTGCGCATCCGCATCGGCATGGCCGAGGTCGAAAAGACCGAGGTCCTGACCACGCTGGACCAGTCGCTGCTCGACCGGCGCACGACGGCGAACCTGCCGGTCATCTACCGGCAGCTCTTCACCCTCGAGCCCCTCGAGTGGGACGACTTCCTGGTCGGCCGCGCCGCCGACCTCGAGACCGCGCGCCAGGCCTACGGCCGCTGGCGGCACGGGCACCCCGCCGCGCTCGCGATCTACGGCGAGAAAGGCAGCGGCAAGACGACGCTGCTCAACGCCGCGCGCCGCGACGTCCTCGACGACGGCCTGCCGATCGCCACGCTCGAACCCTGCCGCCACGACCGCACCGAGGCGGCCCTCGCGGCGCGGCTCGCCGCCACCCTCGAGCTGCCCGGCGCCGCCTCGCTCGACCAGATCGCCGACGGCCTCGCGGCCGGCGCACGCCGCATCCTCATCGTCGAGGACGCGCAGAACCTCTTCCTGCGCGCGATCGGCGGGTTCGACCTGCTGCGCGNNCGGCGGGTTCGACCTGCTGCGCGCGTTCCTCGCCCTCGTCACCGCGACCAACCGCAGCGTGTTCTGGATCCTGAGCATGGACCAGTACGCGTGGCGATACCTCGCGCGCACCATCGGCATCCACGAGCACTTCGGCTTCGAGATCGACAGCACCACGCTCCAGCGCGAGGCCATCGAGCAGGCGGTCCTCGCCCGCCACACCGTCAGCGGCTACGCGCTGCGCTTCGAGCCCGACGAGAAGCTCCGCTCCAGCCGCCGCTGGCGACGGCTGCCGACCGAGCGCGCCCGGCAGGAGGCGGCCGGACGCCAGTTCTTCGACCGCCTCGCGCACATCGCCGAGGGCAACATCTTCGTGGCGCTCTTCTACTGGCTCCGCTCGATCCACGCCGTCGAGGAGCACACGCTCGTCTTCGGCCCGCCGCGCGTCATCGACGTCCGCTTCCTCGAGCAGCTCCCGCTCGCCACGCTGCACACCGTCGCCGCGATCGTCCAGCACGGCAGCCTCTCCGAGGCCGAGCACGCCGCGGTCTTCCAGCTCGAGCCCGAGGAGAGCCGCCTGCACCTCCGCACTCTCGCCGACTCCTACCTCCTCTTCCGCGGCGAGGACGGGCAGTACGCGCTGAACAAGGTGCTCTACCGGCCCTTCGTCCGGCTGCTGAAGACGAAGAACGTGTTCTGATCGCGCCGGATCGCGCTCGCCGCCGCGAGCGCCGCCGTCGCGGCATCGTGCACCGGCGTGGCCACGCTCGCCTCGCGCCCCAGCCGCGCGACCGCGCCGCTCAGTACGTCCAGCTCGTTGGGGCCGCCGGCCTCGAGATCGAGCAGGAAGCTCGGCTTCATGGCCGGCGGCAGCCCGTCCAGGAACTCGAGCGCCTCGGCCTCCTCGCCCGCCGGCAGTGCGACGCCCCGCGCCCGGCCGACCGCCGCCGCCTCACCCACCAGCCGCTCCAGCAGCTCGCGCCCGTACGGCGCGTCGCGCACCGGCCCGACCGCCGCGCGCGCCAGGCCGCACGCCGCGGAGAGGGAGGACAGCCGCACGAACTTGCGCCACAGCTCCACCGCGATGTCCACGCTGGCCACGGCGTCCACGCTCGCCTCGCGCAACGCAGCGGCCAGCCGCTCGGCCACCACCGACTCGCCGCCGCCCGGCGCACCGACGCGGACCCGCGTAAACGCGCTGTACCGCTCGACCACGCCCGGACCGACCTTCGCCGCACTGATGTAGGTCACGCCGCCCAGCAGCCGCTCCCGCGGAACGCCGCCCGCCTCCAGCCGCGCCGCCGCGTCCACGCCGTTCAGCAGCGGGACGATCGCCGCGCCGGCCGCTGCCAGCCGCGCGGCCGCCGGCGCGATCTCTCCCAGCGAGTACGCCTTCACCGCCACGAGCGCGACATCCACCACCCCCAGCGCCTCCGGCTCTCCGGTCGCGAACGGCCGCGCCGTGAACGCCTCCTCCGGCGTCCGCACCTCCAGTCCACCCGCGCGCATCGCCTCGAGATGCTCGCCGCGCGCCAGGATCCGCACCTCGTGACCGGCCCGCGCCAGCACCCCGCCGTAGTAGCCGCCGACGCCGCCGGCGCCCACGATCGCGATCTTCATCGCCGCCCCCTCTCCTTCGGTCACGGTGTCCGCGCCGCAATCTACGGCACGATACGCGATCCGTCGAAAGCGTTCGCGGTCGCGCCGGCGGGCCCGGGCCGCGTGCGATGGCGGGGACCGGAACGGGAACGTTTGCCGGAGCGAACGCGATCCTGATCCCACGGACTCCGTACGAGCCGGCGCCGCGCGCCGGCCGGGCCGGTCGACCGGCTCACGATCCGCGACCCGTCGCTTGACGCCCGCGCGCCGCCCGCGTACGATCGACTATCATCATAGTAGCACGCGTCGGGGCGGAACGGTCCCGACACACGGAGTTCCACGACGGAGGAGGTGTCGATGTCCGACCAGCGCTCGTCGTGCGTGCCGCGGTCCGCGCACACGGTACTCGGCCGCGCGGCGGTGCGCGCCGCGGTCGCCGGCGGAGCCGTCGGACTCGCAGCCTGCGGCGCCGGCGACCGCGGCGCGACCGGCCCGGTCGTCCGGGACAGCGCGGGGATCGCGATCGTCGAGAACGCCGCGCCGGCGTGGGAGGAGGCGGAGGCCTGGCGCGTGGCGGCGGAGCCCGAGGTGGAGATCGGCGTGCTGGAGGGCGAGCCGGCGTACCAGCTCGACCGGGTCATCGACGCGGTGCGGCTGTCGGACGGACGGATCGTGGTCGCGAACGGCGGGACGGGGGAGCTGCGCTACTACGCGGCCGATGGCCGCCACCTGCGCACGGCGGGCGGGGAGGGGGGCGGACCGGGCGAGTTCCGCTGGCTCGGCCGGCTGCTCCGCCTGCCGGGGGACACGATCCTCGCGGCCGACTGGGGGAGCGACCGCCTGTCGGTGATGGACCCGGCGGGCGAGTACGTGGCGTCGCGGTCCGCACCCGAGCCGACGGCGCACCTCGACGACGGCACGCTCCTGGTCGCGAGGACCGTCCGCTCGGGGCAGCAGACCCCGGAGCCCGGCTACGAGCGCAACCCGATCGCGCTCGTCCGCTACTCGGCGGCGGGCGAGGCGCTCGACACGCTGGCGGTCCTCCCGGGCACCGAGAGTCGCGTCCAGATGGAACGATCCGACAGCCGCGTCACGCTCTTCCGCCTGCGCGTACCCTTCGGCCGCGAATTCCACGTGGCCGCCGCGGCAGACCGGATCTACGCCGGCGCCGGCGACGTCTGGGAGGTCCGCGTCTACTCGCCCGACGGCGCGTGGATCCGGGCGATCCGCATGCAGCGCCCCAACCCCCCGGTCACCGGGGAGCTCATCGACCGCTACCGGGACGAGTTCCTCGCGAACGCGTCCAGCGAGAACGCCCGCCGGCAGTTCGAGCGTTTCCTGGCCGAGGTCGAGATCCCCGAGTCGATTCCCGCATACGGTGACCTCCACACGGATGCCGGCGGCCGGCTCTGGGTCCGGCACTATCCGACGCCGGGTGAGGACGCACCGACGTGGGACGTCTTCGATCCCGACGGCCGCTGGCTCGGCGGCGTCGAGACGCCCGCCGGACTCGTGATCCACGACATCGGCGCCGACTACGTGCTCGGCGTGTGGAAGGACGAGCTGGACGTCGAGCACGTCCGGCTGCACCGGATCGACAAACCCGGGGCGTGAACCGCGCGGTTCCCCGGCCGATCGCGCCGGGTGGACGGGCGTGTCGCGGGCGGCCTCGGGGCCCGCGGCGACGCGCCGGCCACGTTCCGGGCGACCCGCGTGGCCTTCGAAGGCGACACGCCGCTCTCCCGCGCGTACCCGTACGTTCCGCTGCGGATCGAGCCGGCGGCCGTCGACCCGTTCATCGCGATGTGGACCGATCGGCTCGGCCGGTGGGGAATCCGGGACTCGCCGGAACCCGCCTCCGAACGGGTCCTCTTCCGTGTACGCGGCCCCGCTGCACGTATGGATCTCCTTCCGTGGACGCGTTCCGGCCGCATACCCCCAGCTTCTTCCGCATACGCGGCCCGGCTGGACACATCCGGCGCGCAGCGCGCCGAATCCCCCGGCGCGCGTGGGCGTCGTAGTCCGCACCCGTCCGCCGTTCGCGTGGGGCTTCGAGTCCGCGCGCGTCCGCTGCTCGTGCGTGGGGGTCCGAGTCCGCACGCGTCCGCTGCTCGTGCGTGGGCGTCGAGTCCGCACGCATCGCCCCTCGTGCGTGGGTGTCGACTCCGCACGCATCGCCGCCTTCGGACGTGGGCGTCGACTCCGCACGCGTCGCCGCCTTCGGGTGCGGTAGTCAACTCCGCACGCATCGCCCCTCGTGCCTGGGTGTCGACTCCGCACGCATCGCCCCTCGGAAGCGCGTGTGCGGACTTTCCCACCTATACGGTAGTCGATGTCGCACGGGTCGGCTCGGGCGCGGGACGTGTGCGGAGTTGACCACCGATACGGTAGTGAAATCCGCACGGACGGATCCAGGTGGCCACGCGTGCGGGGTTTCCCCCGCCGGGTTTCCCCGTCCGCCGGGGTTCCTCCTCCGCGGGGGTCTCCCCCTCCGCGGGGGATTGCCGCCGTCTGTCTCGCCGCGCTTCGCGCTATAGGAGGGGTCTCCCCCTCCGCGGGGGATTGCCCTTTCTACAGCGGTGTCCCGCCCCTCTGCGTCGGCGGCCGGGGACGTTGCGGCCGGACGCACCCCGGTGCCGAGGCGGCGCCGCCCGGGCCCGGCAGGCACCGGGCCTGACACGGACCGCGCCGGGCACATACCTGGCGGAAGCGGCGCACCCGGCCGAAGCGGCTTCTTGCCGGCCGCGGGCCGCCGGCGCGATGCACGAGCCGGGCACCGGCTCGTTTCCATGGGTGGCGGTGTACATCGTGGGGCGGCCGGTGGCGACGGCTTGTAGCGGCCCCGTCCGCCGGATATGTTGCTCTGACGAGGTTCATCGAAGCGGCCGGGGCCGCCGGCCAGGCCGGCGGGGCCGCGCCGGGGACGGTTCTCGATCCGATGGAATTCCAACGCACGGCTCCGGCGCTCGCGGTAACGCGGCCGGCGCCGGCGGGGCCGGGAGATAGAATCGCGGTATGAAGGGCCTCCGACGCGCGGTTCTGGCGCTCGCCCTGGCCGCGCCGGTGCTGGCCGGCTGCGGCGCGGGCGAGCCGCGGTTCGCCGGGGAAGCGGGGGACCTGCGCGGCGTCATGCTGCCGCGGCCCCTCGAGAAGCCGGACTTCACGCTGACGGACACGGACGGCGAGCCGTTCGAATTCCGCGCGGAGACCGACGGCTACCTCACGCTGCTCTTCTTCGGCTACACGCACTGCCCGGACGTCTGCCCGGTACACCTGGCGAACCTCGCGGCGGTCATCGAGGGGTTGCCGCGCCCGACGCGGAATCGGATCAGGGTCGTCTTCGTGACGGTGGACCCGGCGCGGGACACGCCGGCGCGCATCCGCGAGTGGCTGGACGAGTTCGACCCCGGCTTCATCGGGCTGCGCGGCGGGCGCGAGGCGGTGGACTCGATCATGAGGTCGCTGAGCCTGCCGACGGCCGTCATCGCGGAGCCGGGCGCGGACGGCGACTACCCGGTCGGCCACGCCACGCAGATCATCGCCTTCACGGCCGACGACGTGGCGCGGGTGGTGTACCCGTTCGGCACGCGGCAGGCCGACTGGGCGTACGACCTGCCGCGGCTCGTGGAGGTAAAGCCCGCGAGCCGGGTCGAGGTCCGTCCGCACGCCGAGCCGGAGTCGTTCCTCGGCGGCGACGCGCGCCGCGTCGGCGGAGGGAGCTGAGCCATGCCGATCCAGTGGTGGTGCTCGGCGCAGACCGCCGCGTGGGAGTGGACCTGGCGGCCGTACCCGGGCGTGTGGGTCTTCATCGCGCTGCTGGCCATCACCTACCGCGCGCTGCTGCATCGGGCCCGTGCGTCGGGAGCGCCGGCGGGCGGCACGCCGGGCCCGGCGCGCATCGCCGCGTTCGCGGCCGGGCTGGCCTCCCTGTGGCTGGCGCTCGACTGGCCGATCGGCGCGCTCGGCGCCGGCTACCTGGCCAGCGTCCACATGATCCAGTTCCTGCTGATCGCGCTGATCGCGCCGCCGCTGCTCCTCTGGGGCATCCCGCCGGCGGCGTTCGCCGGGCGCCGCGGCGTGTCCGCCGCCGCCCGTGCGCTGCGCTTCGCGACCCACCCGCTCGTCGCGCTGATCGCGTTCAACATCGTCATCGGTGCGACGCACGCACCCGCCGTGACGGACGCGCTGATGGCGTCCCAGCTCGGTTCGTTCGCGATCGACGTCGCCTGGCTCGGCGGCGCGCTGCTCTTCTGGTGGCCCGTGGCCGTGCCGACGCCCGAGCGCCCGTACTTCCAGGAGCTGCTGAAGATCGGCTACATGACGGCGCAGGCGATCCTCATGACCCCGGTCTTCCTGTACCTGACCTTCAGCCGGCACCCCGTCTACGCCACCTACGAGCTGGCGCCGCCGGTGAACGGCATCGGCGCACTCGCCGACCAGCAGGTGGCGGGGCTGATCATGAAGATCGCGGGCGGGTTCATCCTGATGGGCGCGCTCACGGTCCTCTTCTTCCGCTGGGCCCNNTCCGGCGGCGCTCGCGGCCGCGGCGGCGGCCGCGGAGCGGGCGGGCATCGCCCGCGAGACCGCGCCGCGCTGAGCGACGGCGGTTGGCCGGCGCGGGTTCACGCGCGCGCCCGCCCGCCGCGGCGGCCGGCGTCGTGCGTGGAGATGCGGGGACGTAGCGCACGCGGCGCCGACCCACACACGCGAGGGGATCCATGAGCTTCATCATCCGCCTGCTGATCACCGCGGCCGCGCTCTGGGTGGCCGAGGCGCTAGTGCCGGGGATCGACTACGACGGGAGCTGGATCGGGCNNCCTGGTGAACGCGGTGATCCGCCCGATCCTGGTGGTGCTGACCTGTCCGCTGGTGCTGCTCACGCTGGGCCTGTTCCTGTTCGTGCTGAACGCGTTCCTGCTCTGGCTGACGAGCGAGCTGTCGGGCGCGCTGGGCATCGACTTCCAGGTAGAAGGCTTCTGGCCCGCGCTGCTGGGCGGGATCGTGATCGGCCTCGTGAGTGCCCTGCTGAACGCGTTCGTGGGGTCGGAGCGGCGGCGGCAGGAGTAGATTCACGCGCCACCCGCCGCCACCCGCGCCTCCGCCACCAGCGCGTCCCCGATCCGCGCGACCGCCTCGACCAGCCGGTCCAGGTCGGGGGTGCGCGTACGGTGGTTCGTCAGCGCGACGCGCAGCGCGAAGGCGCCCTGGACGAGCGTGCCCGACGGCACCGCTTCGCCGGACTCCTGGAGCCGCAGGAGCAGCTCGCGGTTCAGCGCGTCGACGCCCTCCGCGCCCCGGCCGGCCGGTCCCTGCCGCGCGCCGTACGCTTCGTCCCCCTGCGCGTCCGTCGGCACACCCGCCGGCCGGTACCGGAAGCAGACGATGTTGAGCGGCGCCGGCGCCAGCGTCTCGAGCCGCGGGTGCTCCCGGATCCTGGCCTCGAGGTGCCGAGCCTGCCGCACGTTCTGCTCGATGAGCCGGCCGTAGACGTCGGTCCCGTGCGCCATCAGCGACATCCACACCTTCAGCGCCCTGAACGACCGCGTGAGCTGGGGGCCGAGGTGCATGTACTCGTGCGGGCCCGAGGCCAGGCCACGATCCGCGAAGGCGAGGTAGCTGGCAGGCGGCGAGAACGGGCGGCGGTGCCACTCCGGGTGGCGGACCAGGACGCACCCGGCCTCGATCGGGATGTAGAGCCACTTGTGCAGGTCGAACGCGATCGAGTCGGCGCGCTCGATCCCCCGCAGCAGCGGCCGGAGCGCGGGCGAGAGCGCCGCCAGCGCGCCGATCGCGCCGTCCACGTGAAACCAGAGTCCCTCCCGCTCGCACAGGTCGGCCAGGCGGTCGAGGTCGTCGATCGCGCCGGTGTTGACGGTGCCGGCGGTACCCACGACGCAGACGGGCCGGCGGCCCGCGGCGCGGTCCTCGGCGAGCGCGGCCTCGACCGCCGCGATGTCGATACGGAAATCGAGGTCCGTCGGGATCTTACGGAACCCGGCCGCGCCGATGCCGAGCAGCGCCGCCGCCTTGTCCACGGAGTTGTGCGTCTGGTCGGAGCCGTAGACCACGAGCTGCGCGCCGAGTGCGTGCAGGCCGCGCTCGCTCACCGCGTNNCTCACGACGCGCTTCGCCCAGTCCAGGACCTGCGCCTCGACGTAGGCGGCGGCGTGCTCGCCGCCCCAGACGTTCGGGTTCATGGCCGAGGCGAGCATCTCCGCGAGCGAAGCGAGTGTGCTGCCGGTGCCGTTGACCCAGCCCCAGGACCGGGGGTGGATGTTCCCGAAGGGGTAGGGCAGGACGTGCTCCAGGAAGTCCCGGTAGGCGCCCTCGGCGCCCCGGCCTTCACGGGGCGGCTCGCGTCGCAACGCGTCGCGCGTCGCATCGGGGATCGGCCGCCACGCCGGCCGGTCGGCCACATCGCGGTGGAAGGCAATGACGTCGTCCACCATCCGGTGGGCGAGGGCGCGCAGCGACTCCCAGTCCTCGGGGTCGAGCCCCTCTTCGGGGCGCGGCTCCAGCTCGGGGCGGTGATCGGCGGTCATGGGTCTCGAGGCGATGCCGGCCGTCGGCCCCGGCGGACCGTACTTCCGGGCTCGGTTGCATGGCATTCGGCCGCGGGCGCCCGCGGNNCGCTGCGCGCCCCGCCCCGCGCCCCACCACCCCGCGCCGCACGGTGCGCTCCGCGGTGCGCGACCCTCAGCCGCGCCGCCGCAGGACCAGCGCGTAGGCGCCGCGCGTGGCAGGGGTCGGGATGCGGCCGAGCGCGTGCATGGCGCGGCGTGCCCAGGCCGGCGGCGGCGGCTCGTCGTCGAAGACGGGGAGGCAGGGGAGCGGCCGCGTGCGCACCGGTTCGAGCCCGTGCGCGCGGGCGAGCCGTTTCAGCCCCCTGGGTGTGAAGTGCAAGTCCGATGCGAAGATGCGCGAGTCTCGCCCGTGCACCGCGCGGCGCCACAGGAACGCCGGGTTCGCCGGGTGCGGCATCACGATGACGAGCCGGCCGGCCGGGCCGAGTCGGTCGTGGCACGCCGCGAGGACCGTCGCGCGTGCCGGCACGTGTTCGAGCAGGCCGGCGAGGAGGATGAGGTCGAAGGGGCCGTCGGCCTCGGGTACGGCGTCGAGGTCGGCGGCGGCGCCGGCGACGAATCGCAGGCGGCTCCGATCGCCGCGTGGTACGAGGGACCGGGCGCGCGCGATCATCCGCGGCGCGAAGTCGACGCCGACGCCGGATCGGATGCGGTCGGCGATGCCGACGAGGTTGACGCCGGTGCCGCAGCCGACCTCGAGCACGCGCTCAGCGCCGGCGCAGAGCGAGCGCAGGAACGCGATCCTGGCGGCGGTCTCGGCACCCGGGCGGGTGCGGGGGTCCTCGAGCGCGGTCCAGCGCCCGGCGAGGCGGTCGAACGCCCCGGGGCCGGGCGGTGGCGGGCGGCGCGAGGCCTGTCCGGGGCTATGCTCTGGAGACGACACGATCGACCTCGGCCGCGAAGCGCCGGGCCACGTCTTCCCAGGACGGCAGGCGGCGGGCGGCGGTGCGGGCGGCGGCGGCGAGGCGGGACCGTGCGGCGTCGTCACGGAGCAGCGGCTCGATGGCGCGGGCGAGGGCGTCGGCATCGCCGGGCGGCACCAGGAGTGCGGCGCGGCCGGCCGGCGATGCCGGCACGCCGCCGACGCGGGTCGCGACCAGGGCGAGCCCGTGCGCGGCCGCCTCGGCGAGCGCCATGCCGTAGCTCTCGAACAGCGACGGCAGCACGAAGATGTCGGCCGTGCAGTACGCCTGGCGGAGCNNCCGTCCAGTCCGTGGCCGGCCACCTCGCGCAGGAGCTCGCGGTGCGCGTCCGGCTCGGTGGCCGTGCGGCCGACGATATCGAGCGCCCACGGCCGGTCGCGCAGCGCGGCCAGCGCCCGCACCAGCAGCCGGTGCGCCTTCACGCGCGTCACGGCCCCGACGGCCAGCAGCCGGAGCTGCCCGTCCGGCGCCGGGCGTCTCTCCCCGGCCGGCGGACACGGGCGTCGCCAGACGTCGTCGAGCCCGGGCTCCGCGACGCTCACGCGCCGCCGCGGCGCGCCGCGGCCGGCGAGCCACTCCGCGACGTGGGCGCTCGTGCAGATGATCCGATCGGCGCGGCGCAGCCAAACGAGCTCGGCGGCGTCGAGCGCGGCACGGACCTCGAGGGGCACGCCGCGCTCCTCCGCCAGCGGCATGTGGGCGAGCAGGACCAGGCTCGCGTCGGTCGGCCACGGCGCGGTCGGGTCGAGCGCGGCGAGCGCGAGCCCGTCGACGACGACGACCTCGCCGGTGCGGACGGCGCTCAGCGCGCGGGCCGCCGCGCGGTGGGCGTCGCCGTCGGGCCAGGGGAACCGTCCCGCCAGCGAGTGCGCGACCACCTCGCGGCCCGACCGCCGGAGCGCCTCGATGATGCGCGCGTCGTAGATCGTGCCGCCGGTGCGCCGCTCGATCGAGCCGGGCACCAGGAGATGGAGTCGGGGGTCGAGTCGGCGGCGGCTCACCCGGTCGGCGTCTCCCAGCTCGCCCAGGCGTCGTCGTCCTCCCAAAGCACGACGCGGACACGCTCGACATGTTCGCCGCCGACCACGCCGGCCAGACGCTCGCCGAGGATGCGCGCGAAATGCTCGAGGCTGGGGTTCAGCCCGGCGAACTCGGGCAGCTCGTTGAGCGTGCGGTCTCGGTACCGTCCGACCAGCGCATCGAGAGCGGACCGGACCCGGTCGATGTCGACGAGGTAGCCGGCGCCGTCGAGCTCCGTGCCGAGCAACACGGCCTCGAGCCGGTAGCGGTGCGAGTGCCACTCGTGCTCGGGCCCGGGCTCGCCCGCGGTCAGATAGTGCTGCGCGACGAAGACGCGTCTCACGCCGAGCCGGTACATCCCTCGTCCTCGCCGTACGTGAGCAGGACCTGGAGCGCGTCGCCCGGCGCCCGGTCGAGGAGCCGGAAGGCGGCCGCGGCGTCCTCGACGCGGAAACGGTGCGTGACCAGGCGGCCGGGCCGGAGACGCCGCAGCAGCTCGAGCGCGAAGTCCAGCCGCCGGCGCTGGCTCCAGCGGCCGCGCAACGCGGGGTCGATGTGGCTGACCTGGCTGCTCCGCAGCGTGATGCGGCCGCGGTGGAAGTGCGTGCCCAGGTCGATCGGCGCGCGCCTGGTGCCGTACCAGGAGCCGACGACGACTCGCCCCTCGCGCCCGCTCGCGCGGATGACCTCGTCGAGCGCCGCCGGGTCGCCGGTCATCTCGAAGGCCAGGTCGGCGCCGTCCGTGCCGAGGTGTCGCGCGAGCGAGTCGACGTCCCCGGGCGCGACGGCGGCCGTCGCGCCGAGCTCGAGCGCCGCGCGCCGTCGGCCGTCCAGCCGGTCGACGGCGACGAGCGCCGCGAGCGGCATCCGCGCGAGGAGTGCGGTCGCGAGCAGCCCGACCACGCCCTGGCCGGCGGCCAGCACCCGCTCCCCGGGGAGCGGGCGGCCGTCCATCACGAGCGAGAGCGCGGTCTCCATCGTCGGCAGCAGCGCGGCGGTCCCGGCGTCCAGGTCGGCCGGCAGCGGCACGACCTCGTCCGCCGCGGCCACGAAGTGGCTGCGGTGCGGCTGGAACGCGAAGACGCGCCGCCCGACCAGCTCGGGTGGCGCGCCCTTTCCGGCCGCGACGACCGCGCCGACGGCGGCGTACCCGTAGCGGACCGGCCAGGCGAAGCGGCCGCGCAGCGCGCCGAGCGTGTCGTCCAGCGGCGCGTCCGCAGGGATCCGGCCGCGGTACACCAGGAGCTCGGTCCCGGCCGAGATCGCGGAGACGCGCGTGGCGACCAGCACGCACCCGGCGCCGGGCGCGGGGAGCGGCTCCTCGACCACGCGCACCGTGCCGGGCGCGGCGTGCTCGACGATGCGGCACCGTACGGCCGAACTCGCCATGGCTCGCGCGGCACGGGGCGTCACAGATCGATCCAGAGCGGCGTGCCACTGAGGACCACGTCGTCGCCGAGGCGGAACGTCTCCAGCGCGCGGAGCCGCGGCGGGCGTCCGCCGGCGGCGGGATCGGCCGCCGCGAGCGGGCCGACGGCGCGCAGGCCGCCCACGATGACCGTCGCGATCGTCACCAGGACGTGGTCGACTCGCCGCGTGCGCAGGAAGCTCGTGATCACGCGCGCGCCGCCCTCGACCATGAGGCTGGCGACGCCCTCCCCGTGCAGCCGGGCGAGCAACGCATCGAGCGAGACCAGCCCCCTCGCGTCCACCGGAAGCCGGACCACGCACGCGCCCGCCGCTTCGAGCGCTGCCTTCCGCGCGGGGTCCGCCGCATCCGTGGTCGCGATCCAGGGCCGATGCGTCGGGTGCGCGAGCAGCCGCGCGCACGGCGGGGTGCGCAGCCGGCTGTCCAGGACGACCGGCAGCGGATCGGCGCCCTCGACGTGCCGCACCGTGAGGCGCGGGTCGTCCGAGAGCAGCGTACCGACGCCGATCAGGATCGCGTCGTGTGCGCCGCGCAGCCGGTGCGTGAGGACCAGCGAGTCCGGGCCACTCAGCGCCAGCGGCCGGCCGCGCCGGACCGCGATGCTGCCGTCCAGGCTCTGGGCGTACGTCAGCGTGACGAACGGCCGGCCACGCGCCCCGCGCCGATCGGCGAAGCACGCGCGCAGCCGCTCGACCGCTGCCGCGGCCCGCCGGCCCTCCGCCACCGCTCGCGGCGGGCCGGCATCGGTCGGGACGCGTGCATCGGCGGCGCGGCGAAGGCGCGCCGGTACCCGCGCGGGGCCGGGGACGGCGCAGTCCGGCGTGGTGCGGATGACGTGGCTCATCGCCCGCGCCGGGCGTGCAACATCCTTGCCGCGACGCGGGTCCCGGGTGCGGCATCGAGTCGCCCGGCGGCCCGGTCGACGTGGGGCGGCGCGTACGCGTCGCCGGCCCCATCGCGCCGGCCGCGGATTACCCCGGTACCCCGCTTGCATGTGCGGACGTCGAACCGCGTTCCCCCGCCGGAGGTGTCATGCGTCCCCGCCCGGTCGCCGGCGCGCCGCGCAACGACTTCATTCCCACGCTCCCCGCACTCCGAGCGATCCGGTGGGAGGACGGAAGTCTCGAGCGAACGACGGGAGACCTCTCGAATGGACCTGTGGGACTGCGCACTCGGATTCATGGATTCACAGACGCTCCTCACGGCGGAGGAGCTGGGCGTCTTCGGCGCGCTCGACGGCGGCGCGCGCACCGCGGCCGACGTAGCCGGGGCGGTCGGGATCCCGGTGGACTCGGCGGAACGGCTGCTGATCGCGCTGTGCGCGCTCGAGATCGTCCGCAGGCGCGATGACGGCGGCTACGAGAACGGGCCGGAGGCCGCGGAGCGACTCGTACCCGGCAAGCCCGGCTACATCGGCGCCATGTTCCGACACGTGCGCGAGGATCTGTATCCGCTGTGGGCGCACTTCCGCGAGGCGATCCGCGAGGGGAGGCCGCAGTGGGACCGGGCGTTCGGCGCGGAACGGGCGCGCAACGAGGAAATCCACTCCGATCCGGGGTCGCTGCGCGCGTTCCACGACGGGATGCACGCGATCACCCACCGGGCGGCCGTGGAGTTCGCGTCCCGCGCGCCCGAGCTCGGGGAGCTGGGCACGGTCGTCGACGTCGGCGGCTCCAGCGGCGGCTTCCTGATCGCGCTCGCCCGGGCGTTCCCGAAGCTGCGCGGCATCACGTTCGACCTGCACGGCGTCCGGCCGATCGCCGAGGAATACTTCCGGAGGCACGGCGTGGCCGACCGCCTGGAGTTCCGGGCCGGCGACTTCTTCAGCGACCCGATCCCCGCGGGCGCCGACGCCTACGCGCTCGGCTTCATCCTCCACGACTGGGACACGGGCTCGGGCTCGCGCCTACTGGCGAACATCGCCGAGGCCGCGCCCGGGAACGCCATGCTGATCGTGGGCGAGTACCTTCTCGACGACGCGAAGTCCGGCCCGCACTGGGTCGCGCGCAGCAACCTGAACATGCTCATCGCGGCGTGGGGCAGGGAGCGCAACGCCAAGGAGTACGCCGACTGGATCGCCCGGTTCGGCTTCGCGCTCGAGAAGATCTACCGCACGTCGGCCGGGAAGAGCTTCCTGGTCTTCCGGCGCCGCTGAGCGCGGCGGTCGGCTCGCGCCGGCGGGATCGCCGGTGCCGCTCCCCACGCCGGTGACCATGCCGATCCCTCGGACGACACGGATGGTCCGGACGACGGCCGCTCCCGGCACGCCACCGACGCCCGGGGCGCCGGCCGTTCCCGCCGTCGCCTCGTGGGCGTTCCGGCCGTCGCCTCGTGGCCGCGCGCCCGCCGACGCCTCGTGGCCGCGAGCCCACCGGCCGAGCCGCCCGAGCATCGCCAGCACCGCGTCGACCACGGCGTCCGGCCGCTCCTCCTGGATGTACGGCCCGGCGCGGGGCACGCTGTCGAGCCGGAACGTGGGCAACTCCGCCCGGAGCGCTTCGATCTCCGCCGCCGGGATCGGATCGTCCCGCGAGTCGCCGCCGACGAGCAGGTGGACGGGCGCGCGGACGCGGGAGAGCTGGGGTCGCAGCGGCTCCGGCTCCTCGGCTTCGGCCATCCGCTTCAGCGCGTCGAGCGCGGCGCCGAGGTCGCCGTCGAGCGGCGCCGTGTAGCCGCGCACGACCGCGTCGGTCACCCACGACGGATCGTACGCGCCTTCGATCAGGCCGTCCCGGATCTTCCCGCGCACGAACCCCTCCGCGCCGAACAGCTTGAGCAGTGGCGCGAACCGCAGGGCCAGGCGCAGCCCGGGTGTGCCGGCCGTCTCGGCGGCGCCGCCGTTGACGGAAACCATCCCGGCCACGAGATCGGGCCGCCGTGCCGCGAGCCTGAGGCACATCGACGAGCCCACCGAGTGGCAGAGGAGAACGGCGGAGCGCACGCCCAGCGAGTCGAGCACCGCCGCGATCCGGCGGGACTGCGCGGTCAGCGAGTAGTCCGCGCGCTCGGGCCGGGACGAGGCGCCGGTGCCGAGCGGCTCGACGACCAGCACGCGCACGCCCGCATCCACCAGCGCGCCGCTCACGCGACGGAACGTGAAGGCCGAGCCGATCAGCCCCGGCACCATGACCACGGGCGGCCCGCTCCCCACGGCGGTCACGGTCACGGTCTCGGCGGGCGCGACCGCCAGCCGCCACACCTCCGGTTCGTCGCCCGCACCCGCCGCGAGGTAGAGCAGGGCGCCCAGCAGCAGTTCGTGGATCATGCGTCTCTCCGTGAACCGGGTACCTCCCGGACCGGCCGCGCGTTCGGCCGCCCGACGCTCGCCCGGGCAGAGCACCATCCCGCATGCAAGAAGCGTGGAAGCTCGCGCGGGACGGCCTCCGCCCCGTCCCGCACCCCGTGGAACCACGCGCATCCACTCGTGCTCGCCGAGCCCGATGGCGACCGCGCAGGGTCGGCGTGGTCGGCGTGCGCCATGATGCCGATCGTGGCGAGCGCCTCACTCCGTCCACCACTCGTTGTGCTGGACGACCGGCAGCTGGAGCGCCCGCTCGCGCTCCAGGTCGAGCGAGCCGACGTGCAGCGAGAGCGGCGCCTGCACCCACTTGTAGATGGCGGAGGTGAGCAGCCGGGCGAAGCGGAACGCCTCCTCGCGCAGCCGTGCGGGCTCGAGTTCCGGGAAGATGTCCGGCAGTGCGCGCGCGACCTCCTCGGGCGACATCCGTTCCTCCGCGTAGAGGTGCAGGCACGCGTCCAGCAGCGGGAACGGCATCAGCTCCCGCTCGGCCACCTGCGCCTCCGCCAGCTCGGGGCCGGGCTCCGTCTCCAGCGTGAGCCGGATCCCCTCGAAGCCATAACGCGCATGCAGCCGCTCGAGCAACGCGATGACGACGGTCTTCGGCAGGTTCGCGATGACCGAGAGCGCGCCCTCGAGGTCGCCGCCGATCGTGGTGTAGCCGACCGCCTTCTCGCTCATGTCCCCCGTCTGGAGGAAGAGCCCGTCCGCCGAGTTCGACCAGTTCCACATCCGCGCCGCCCGGATCCTGGCCTGGATGTTCTGCACGGTGACCGGCGTCGGCTCGCCGCCGCCGAGCATCGCCCGGGCCGCCTCCAGCTCGCGATCGAGCGCCTCGTCGATCGGCACCGTGGTCGGCGGCACGTGCAGCTCCTCGCAGATCCGGTGGACCGCCGCCCGCGTGCCGGGGCCGGAGAAGCGGGACGGCATGTAGAAGACGGAAAGGGTCGCGTCCGCGGCCTCCGCGGCCAGCCGCTCGCGCGCCCGCCACGCGATCAGCAGCGTCAGCAGCGAGTCGCGCCCGCCGGAGAGCGCCACGCCGATGGTGCGGAACGCGCCGGTCTTGGCGTAGTAGTCCGCGACGCCGAGCGCGAGGGCTTCGAAGACGTCGTCGAGCATCTCGTCGCGCGGGGAGCGGCTCGGCGGCTCGGCGGGCGGCAGGAAGAAGCTCCCGCCGGCCGGCGCGGGGTAGGCCAGCCCGGTGCGGTCGGCCGTGGGGGCGTCGCTCCGGATCGTCGGGACGGGCCGGTCGTGGTCGCGGAACCGCTCCCAGTCGCCGCGCCACGTCGTGTTCTGGAACCGCTGCCTGCGGGTCCGGTCCAGGTCGACGACGCACGCGGCCCAGCCCTCGCGGAAGCGAGGCGCGTCCAGCTCGAGCCGGCCGCCCTGGAAGACGTAGCCGCCGCCGTCGAAGATCAGCCCGTCCTGCTCGCCGACGCGGTTCGCGTAGACCAGTGTGGCCTGGTTGTCGGCGGAGCGGGTGGCCAGCATCTCGCGCCGCGTCGAGACCACGCCGACGCGGTACGGCGAGGCGGAGATGTTGACGACCAGCTCGGCGCCGGAGAAGCAGCGCCGCCGCATCGGCCCGTCGGGCGACCAGGCGTCCTCGCAGACCTCGACCGCCAGCGTGCCGAAGTCGAAGCCGAAGATGTGGTCGCCGAGCGGGACGCCGGCGGCGTCGAGTGCGAGTCCCGGCCCGCCGCGCGACAGGGTCCGCGCCTCGTAGAAGATGTCGTACGTCGGGAGCTTCTCCTTCGGCACGAAGCAGAGGAGCCGGCCGCCGTGCAGCACGGCCGCCGCGTTGAAGAGGTGGCCGCCCGACTCGGCGACCACGCCCAGCACGAGGACCGCCGGCAGTGCAGCGGCTTCCGCGGCGATCCGCTCGACCTCCGCGCGCTGCGCCGCCACGAACGCGCTCCACTGGACCAGGTCCTCCTGGGGGTAGCCGCCGACGACCTGCTCGGGGAAGCAGGCGACGGTGACGTCCGCCGCGGCCATCTCGCGTGCCAGCGCCAGCACGCGCGCGCCGTTCGAGCGCACCGCGCCCACGGTCGGGTTCACGCTGGCGACGCCGATCTTCACGAGTCTCATGGAGGCCGCCGGGGCCCGGGGATCAGACGGCCGCGGGCGCGGTGAAGTAGAACACCGTCCCGCCGCCATCCCGCGGCTCGAACCATACGCGCCCGTCCCAGCGTTCCACAACCTCCTTGACGATGCTCAGCCCCAGCCCGGTCCCCGGGACCTCCGGCCGCCCGCGGTAGAAGCGCTCGAAGACGCGCGCGCCGGCCTCCTCCGGGATGCCGAGCCCGTTGTCCTCGACCGCGACGACCCAGGCGTTCTCCTCCTCGCGGTGCCGCGCCGTGACCCGGACGTACCGCTCCGGCCGGCCAGGGTCCGAGTAGCGGATCGCGTTGTTGACCAGGTTGCCCAGCACCAGCTCCAGCGCGCGCCGGTCCACGGCCAGCTTCGCGGGCGGCGCAGCGAACGCGACCGCGACGCCGTGCGCCTCCGCGTCCTCGGCCACGCGGTCCCGGACCGACTCGAGCGCCTCGGCCAGCCGGACCGGCTCCCGCACGGCCCCCTCGGCCGGCCGCTCGACCATCGTCAGCGCCAGCAGGTCGTCGATCAGGTCGGCCATGCGCGCCGTGTTGCGCTGCACGATCTCGAGGTAGCGCCCGCGCTTCTCCGGACTCGTGACGACCGACTCGTCGCTCAGCAGCGTCGCCGCGCCCTGGATCGCGCCCAGCGGCCCCTTCAGCTCGTGGCTGACCATGCGGTTGAAGCCGCGCAACCGCTCCGCGTCGGCGCGGATCCGGTCCTCGTAACGGTCGAAGTACGCGCCCGTCGTCGCGCGGACCACGATCGCCAGCGCATCGTTCAGCCGGCGCGTGCACGGCAGCAGCGCCGCGAGCGGCTCGGCGCCCTCGAGTGCGACCAACTCGTCGTGCGCGATGGGCCAGATCCGTTCGCCCAGGATCAGGTACGCATCCAGGATCTGCTCGGGGATGACCTCGCGCTCGGCCGCGAGCACGCCGAGTTGGCGGGTCCGGTCCACGAGCCGCCAGACCGCGGTGATCGGCGACGCCTTGCCCGCGAGGTACTCCGCGATCCCGCGCACCGTCCACGGGTCCGCGGGGTCGAGGAACGGCCGGGTCTCGAGGCCGAGCCGGTCCGTCACCTCGGCCGCCCACTCCGCCGTGAGCGCTTCCGCGCGCTCGTCCAGCACCGTCGCGAGGCGCTCGCACAGATCGGTCGCCATGGGCTCGTCCGGGTCGGCGTGGTGAACCGGGTCCGCGGCGCGCCGGCGACGCCCCCGGCCGCACGGCCGCGCCTGATCCCGCGGCACGCCAGAAGCATACCGTGGGGCATCGCGCGGGACGCGTGCGGGTCGGGCGCGGAGGCGCGGCGTCCGCGTCGCGGAGCGGCGGTTGCATGCGCCGTGCTGCGGGGACGGCGCCCGCGCGCGGAGCCTGGACGGGAGAGGTCGGCATGACGAATCGAACGCGATGGACCGGTGAGACGGCGGCGGTGCACATGGTCGTGGACCTGCCCGTCGCGCGGCCCGACGAGTCGGTGGCCGCCGTGCTCGGCCGCCTGCGCGACACGACGTACGCCCTGGCCGATTCGGTGTACGTGCTCGATGCGGCCGGGCGGCTCCTGGGCGTCGCCGCGCTGCCGGCGCTGCTGCGCGCGCCGGCGGATCGTCCGGTCGGCCAGGTCATGGTCCGTCCCGCGGCGACGGCCGCGATCGACGAGGATCAGGAGCGCGTCGCCGGCACCGCCATCCGGCACGACCTGGTCGCCGTGCCGGTCGTGGACGCGCGGGGCCGCTTCGCCGGCGTGGTGCCGCCGTCCGCGATCTTCGGCGTGCTCCGGCGCGAGCACGTCGAGGATCTGCACCGGCTCGCGGGGATCCTGCACGAGACCGAACAGGCGCGGGAGGCCATCGAGGAGCCGCCGCTGCGGCGGGTCCGCCACCGGCTCCCCTGGCTCACGGTCGGCCTCGCGGGCAGCATCCTCGCCGCGTTCGTCGTCTCCCGCTTCGAGGAGGTCCTCGAGGCACGGATCGCGGTCGCGTTCTTCGTGCCCGCGATCGTCTACCTCGCGGACTCGATCGGAACGCAGACCGAGGCGGTCGTCGTGCGGCGGCTGTCGCTCGGTCCCGTCCGCCTGGGCCGCCTGCTGCTCGAGGAGCTGCGCACCGGCTTCCTGATCGGCCTCGCACTCGGCGGCGCGTTGTTCGTCCTGTCGCGCCCGATCCTCGAGGATCCGCGTCTGGCGGCCGCCATCGCGCTCGCCGTCGTGGCCGCCGGCAGCGTGGCCGCCACCATCGGGCTGCTCCTCCCCTGGCTCCTCGACCGTCTCGGACGCGACCCCGCCTTCGGCTCCGGACCCGTCGCCACCGTGATCCAGGACGTGCTCAGCCTGGTCATCTACTTCCTGATGGTGCGGTTGCTGGTGGTGTAGCGCGCCGGGCCGGGAGCCGCTCCGCCTACACCCGGCTCTCCGTCGGATCGCAGCGCGTGCCGTGGTCGTACTGCGCCGGCCGTTCGCCCCGGCCGATCTCCAGCACCTGCGTGTCCTTGCTGCCGTAGCGGTAGAGGGTGATCCCCTTGAGCCCCTGCTCCCACGCCCGGCGGTAGATGCGGGCCACGTCGTCGGGTGTCGCGCTCTCCGGCAGGTTCACCGTCTTCGAGACCGAGTTGTCGACGTGCCGCTGGAACGCCGCCTGGATGTCGAGGTGGCGGTCCGGCGGGATCTCGAGCGCCGTGACGAAGATGCGCTTCAGCTCCTCCGGCACGCCCGGCGCGTCCCGCAGGCTGCCCGTCTCGACCACGGCGGGGACGAGCGCGTCGGCGTCCAGGTCGAGGTCGTCCAGGGCGCGCAGGAAGAGCGGCGTCACTTCGTGCAGCGTCTCCTCCTCCAGCACGTGGCTGCGCCGGTAGGCCAGCGCGAAGAGCGGCTCGATGCTCGCACTCGCGCCGGCGATGATGCTGATCGTGCCCGTCGGCGCGATCGCGGTCTGGGTCGCGTTGCGCAGCGGCCGGCCGTCGCGCTCGTGGACGCTGCCGCGCCAGTTCGGGAAGACGCCGCGCTCGACGGCCAGTGCCGCGGACGCCTCGCGCGCCTCGTGGGCGACGACGCCCATGACGTCGTCCGCGGCGCGTACGGCCTCGTCCGAGTCGTAGGAGACGCCGAGGCGGATCAGCAGGTCGGCGAAGCCCATGACGCCGAGGCCGATCTTGCGGTTCGCGCGCGTGAGCGCACCGATCTCGGGGACGGGGAAGCGGCCGACCTCGATGACGTCGTCGAGGAAGCGGACGGCCGTGCGGACCGTCGCCCGCAGCTTCTCGCGCTCCAGCTCCGCCCGCCCACCCCGCTCCCGGACCATGTGCGCCAGGTTGATCGAACCCAGGTTGCACGACTCGTAGGGGAGCAGCGGGATCTCGCCACAGGGGTTCGTCGCCTCGAACGCGCCGACGTGCGGCGTGGGGTTGGCGCGGTTCATCGCGTCCAGGAAGACCAGCCCCGGATCGCCGGTCCGCCACGCGGCGTCGACGATGCGGTCGAAGACCTCGCGCGCGTTCAGCTTGCCCGCGGCGGCGCCGGCCCGCGGGTCGACCAGGTCGTAATCGGCGCCGCGCGCGGCCGCTTCCATGAACGCATCCGTCGCGCCGACCGAGAGGTTGAAGTTCCGCAACGCGCGGCCGCCTCGCTTCGCGGTGATGAACTCGAGCACGTCCGGGTGGTCCACGCGCAGGATGCCCATGTTCGCGCCCCGNNGTCGAAGACCTTCATGAACGCGACCGGCCCCGGCGTGGTCCCGCCCGTGGACAGCAGCGTGGCGCCGCGCGGCCGCAGTCGCGAGAACGAGAAGCCGGTCCCGCCGCCGGTCCGCTGCACCAGCGCCATCTGCTTCAGCGCCTCGAAGATCNNCGCCATCAGGTCGTGGAACTCGGCCTCCCAACGCGCGGCCTGTCCGGCGTTGCCGAGGATCAGCTCGGCGTGCGCGACGGCGCGCGCGACCCGCTCGAAGAGCTGCTCCGGCGTCTCGACGATGCGTCGCTCCGCGTCGCGTCTCAGGTAGCGCGAGTCCAGCACGCGACGGGCGTTCGCGGTCAGCTCGGTCATGTGGGCCTCCCGGTGGTGGAGCCGGGTCCGCGCCGCGGCCCGCGCGGGGGACCGGAGTCCATGCAGGTCGGGCGCGGGGGTGGTATCTTTCGTGCGCACGCCGTTCGCGGCCGCGCCGCGCGGCCGGGACGCGGATCCGGCGGAGCGACCCGGCCACTCCCGACCGGGTGCGCCGACCGCGGCCGACCGCAAGAGCCGAACCGAAGGACTGTGTATGGCCGCCCGGTCCGCCAGGCGAATCCAGGTTCCGACCGAGGCCGAGATCCGCTCGCTCTCGAAGAAGGATGCGGCCCGGGCGATCCACCGGCTGCGCGACGAGATCNNCGTCCTCGACCGCCCCGAGATCTCCGACGCAGCGTACGACCGCCTCTTCGACGCGCTGCTCCGCCTCGAGGAGCGGTTCCCCGACCTCGTCACGCCCGACTCGCCCACGCAGCGCGTGGGCGGCGAGCCGAAGAAGGAGTTCCCGACCGTCCGGCACGCGACGCCGATGCTCAGCCTCGACGCCACGCGCGAGCGGGACGACGTGGCCGGCTTCGTCCGTCGCATCCGGCGCGAGGCCGGCGGCGAGCCGGCCTTCCTCCTCGAGCCCAAGCTGGACGGCGCTTCGATCGAGCTGGTCTACGAGGACGGCGTGCTGGTCCGTGCCGCGACCCGCGGCGACGGCCGGCGCGGCGAGGACGTGACCGACAACGTCCGCACGATCCCCGCCGTGCCACTCCGACTCCGCGCCGACGGCCGGCGCCCGCCGCGGTCCCTGGCCGTGCGCGGTGAGGTGATCATGCACGCCCGCGCCTTCGAATCGCTGAACCGGCGGCTGCTCGAGAACGGCCAGGAGCCGTTCGCCAACCCGCGCAACGCCGCGGCCGGCTCGCTGCGCCAGCTCGACCCGCGCATCACGGCGCGGCGCCCGCTCGACCTCGTCGCCTACGAGGTCCTCGCGGTCGACGGCGCCTCGTTCGACGGGGACCGGGAGGCGCTCCGCGCACTCGCGGGCTGGGGGCTGCGCACGCCCGACCCCGTCGAAACCGCCCGCGACGTCGATGATATCCTGGCCTACCACGCCCGGCTGGAGGGAGGGCGCGAGGCGCTCGGCTACGAGATCGACGGGGTCGTGATCAAGGTCGACCGGCTCGAGCTGCGCGAACGGCTGGGCGCGTCCGCCCGCCATCCGCGCTGGGCGCTGGCCTACAAGTTCGAGCCGCGCCGCGAGGTCACGCGCGTCCGGGACATCATCGTGCAGGTCGGACGCACGGGGCTGATCACGCCGGTCGCGCTGCTCGAGCCGGTCGAGGTCGGCGGCGTCACCGTCTCCCGCGCCACGCTGCACAACCGCGAGGAGATCCGGCGCAAGGACATCCGCGTGGGCGACCGGGTCCGCATCCAGCGCGCCGGCGACGTGATCCCCGAGGTCGTCGAGCGCATCGAGGAGCCCGGCCGGCGGCGCGGCAAGCCGTACGCGTTCCCGAGCCGCTGCCCGTCCTGCGGCACGCGGCTCGTGCACGACGGTCCGCTGACCCGCTGTCCGAACCGCTTCGGCTGCCCCGCGCAGCTCCGGGAGCGGATCCGTCACTTCGCCTCGCGCGACGCGATGGACATCGGCGGCATCGGCCACGCCACCGCCGAGGCGCTCGTCGACCAGGGTCTGGTCCGCGAGCTCGCCGACCTCTACGCACTGAGCCCCGAGGACGTCGCGCGTCTGCCGCACTTCAGCGAGAAGTCCGCGCGCAAGCTGGTGAACGCCATCCAGCGCGCGAAACGCGCCGAGCTCCGCCGCTTCCTCGTCGCCCTCGGCATCCCGGGCGTCGGCGAGTCCGCGGCCCGCGACCTGGCCGACCACTTCCGCACGCTGGACGCCCTGCTCCGTGCGAGCCGTGACGCGCTGCGCCGCGCGCCCGGCATCGGCCCCGCGCTCGCGGGCGGGCTCCACGATTTCCTGGCCGACCGGCGCAACCGCCGCGCGATCGACGCACTGCTCGCACGGGGCGTCGAGGTCGTCGGGCCGCGCGAACGGAAGGGCAGGGGGCTGGACGGCCGCAGCTTCGTCTTCACCGGCAAGCTGGACGGCTTCACGCGCGCCGAGGCGGAGGAGCTGGTCGAGTCGCTCGGCGGCGAGGCCCGGTCGTCGGTCAGCGGGCGGACGGACTTCGTGGTCGCGGGCGCGGCCCCCGGGAGCAAGGCCGACCGCGCCCGGGAGCTGGGCGTGCGGGTGCTGGACGAAGACGGGTTCGTGCGGCTGGTCCGCGAGGCCGGCGCCGACGTCTGACACCGAATCCGCCGCATCCGTCGGCTCCCCGGAGGTCGCCGGCGGGGGACGCCGGCGGTCGGCACGGCAAAGCGTTCGGGCGGATCCGAGATGACCGGGCCCGCGCCGCGGCCCGGATGTCGGGCCGCGGGAGGGAACATGGAGAACGTCGAGATCGCACGCGCGCTGCGCGAGGTCGCCGACCTGCTCGAGATTCGCGGCGAGAACCGGTTCAAGGTGCGCGCCTACCAGAACGCCGCCCGCACGGTCGAGGGGCTGAGCCGCCCGCTCGCCGACATGGTCCGCGAGGGCGAGGACCTGAAGGAGCTCCCCGGCATCGGCACGGACATCTCCGCGTACATCACCGAGCTGGTGCGGACCGGCCACCTGCGCCGGCTCGAGCAGCTCGAGAAGAAGGTGCCGCCCGGCGTCGCCGAGGTCACCAAGCTCGAGGGCGTGGGCCCGAAGAAGGCGATGCGGTTCCACCGCGAGCTCGGCGTGCGCGGCATCGACGACCTGGAACGCGCGATCGAGGCCGGCAAGGTCGAGAAGATGCGCGGCTTCGGCAAACGCTCCGCCGAGAAGATGCTCCGGGCGATCCGCGACTACCGCAAGCACCTGGGCCGCTTCAAGCTGTCCGAGGCCGACCAGTTCGCCCGGCCGCTCATGGAACACATGCGCCGGGCGCCCGGCATCCAGGAACTCGAGGTCGCCGGCAGCTACCGCCGCCGCGTCGAGACCATCGGCGAC
>JABAOG010003956.1_pt1 | contig 35501 bp, 26 predicted proteins | sample 7062131 | NCBI WGS metagenome assembly JABAOG01 (sample SAMN14538629, study PRJNA623070) | marine sediment metagenome | biome: marine biome [ENVO:00000428]; feature: marine pelagic biome [ENVO:01000023]; material: deep marine sediment [ENVO:00002113] | place: India: Arabian Sea | collected... | reverse complement strand
CATCTCCTACGACGCCGCCGACGTGCGCTGAGGGCTCTCCGGCGATACGGGAAGGAGAGCCGGCCCGGAGGCACGCGGCCTGCCAACGGCCGGACGCCCGGCCGCGGGCGGCCCGTGGCTCGCCGCGAAGCGGCCTTCTGCACCGTGGCGCGACACCCGCCCGAGCCGGTCGTCTCCACCGGGGAGCGCCAACTCCTTCTCACGGGGGAAGTTGGGGGATCCGACCCGGCTCGGCCCGAGTCGGCCCGGTTCTTCCATGTCCTGGCCCGGCGAACGTGGTGTCCCGCTTCACCGGTAGCAGAGATGAGCTTCCCCCGGCTGCAACTCGTGGTCCCGACGGATTCCCCCGCGGATTTGGCTCGGTTCTCGTCACTGATCACCCTGGCCGTGTTCCTGACCGACCTGGCGACGAAGAACTGGGCCCTCGCCATGCTGGGGAGCGGTCACGCCGAATTCGGCCTGGTGGCCCTGACGGTCATCGAGAACGACGGCCTCGCCTTCTCGGCGGGTGCCGGATCCCTGACCCCGCTGTCCGTGGTCGCGCTCCGGCTCGGCGCCCTGGCCGCCGTTCTGGGACTGGCCTGGCGGTACGGGTCGTCCAGCCTCCGTTTCGCCGTGGGATTCGCGCTGGTCCTGGGGGGCGGACTCGGCAACGCGTCCGACACGGTGTTCCGCGACGGCGTCGTGGATTTCATCAGCACCGCCCCGCTCATCCGGGCCGTGGCGGGGAGCCCGACGGCGGAGGGGTTCGTCATGAATCTCGCCGATATCTGGATCCTGACGGGCCTGGCCCTGCTCTACCCCTTGTTCCGGGTGCTGGGGAAGGCCGCCCAGCGGCGGTTCATGGACGTCGAGAGCCGCATCCTGGGACGTGAGTGGTAGCGCCGGGAGCGTCCTGAACCCTCCAAGCCGGACCCTGGACGACCACCCGAAGCATGGCCCGGCGCGGTTCCCCGAGTGACCGAGCGTTGATCGGTCGCTGATCGACCATTGGGCGCCCCTCGCCAAGCTGAGGCTGCGAACGAACTTCCCACCCGCAAAAGGAGGCAGGGATGATGTTCGACAGCGTCATGAAAGGGCTCTTGCCGCTCGCCAGCGCTCTGATGGTCGGGGCGTGCATGGGGGACGCGGAGGAGCTGGTCGACCCGGTGGCGGCGCCGTTCTCCGTGTCCGCGGCGCACGGCGGTCCCGGCACGGCGGTGAGCGTGGATCCCGGAGGGGCCCACGGCGTGAACACGGCGGCGGTGGAGGGCTGCCCCATCGAGTCTCCGAACGGGCAGAGGCTCTTCTTCGCCTCGGACCGGGCCGGCGGCGAGGGCGGGATCGACATCTGGGTGGCCCACCGCGACCCGGAGCGGGGCGCCTGGATCGAGCCGGAGAACCTGCCGGCCCCGGTCAACTCGGCCTTCAACGACTTCTGCCCGACGCCACTTCCGGGTGGAGTGCTGCTGTTCGTGAGCTCCCGGCCGGGAGGATGCGGCGAGGGGACCACGGACATCTACCGGACACGCCACGACCCGGCGATGGGCTGGCTGGAGCCGGAGCACCTAGGCTGCGAGGTGAACAGCGCCGGGAACGAATTCTCTCCTTCCTATGTCGGGGCCGGCGGCGGGACGCTGTTCTTCTCCAGCGACCGGAACGGAGGTCCGCACGAGGTCTTCGCGAGCGCGCGGCGGCCGAACGGCGGCTGGGGCACGCCGGTGGCAGTGACGGAGCTGAACGCGCCCGGCTACAGCACGGCGCGTCCCAACGTGAGCCCGAGTGGTCTCGAGATCGTGTTCGACTCCGACCGTCCGGGAGGGCTCGGTGGCAACGACATCTGGACATCGACCCGGGCCAGCGTCTTCGCTCCCTGGTCGGACCCGATGAATGCCGGTGCCGGCGTGAATTCGGCGGCCAGCGAGAGCCGGCCCACGCTCTCCCGGGACGGTCGCCGGCTTATCTTCGGCTCCAGTCGCGCGGGCGGTGAGGGCTCGAGCGACATCTACCTCGTGGAGTGGCGGTAGAGCTGGGGAGCCAGGCCACGTCACCGATCGACGCGTAAAGGCGGTCCGTCGAGGCTTTCCTCGGTCGGTCGGTGGCGTCGGCCTACAGTCCCCGGAGGCCGATGCGCTCGAACAGCGCATCCAGACGCGGGTCGTGGTCCAACGACTCGGCGATGATGGCCAGGGTCTGGTACTGGAACTCGTACGGCACCAGGGAACGGTCTTCGAGCGCGCGGTCGAGCCACGCGAACGCCTCATCGGTCTCGCCGAGGCCCGCGGAGACCGCGGCGATCCCCAGGGCGCCGGTCCCGTTCTGCCGCCACCGGTCGACGAGGTGACTGCGGAGCGCGCGGGCTTCCCCGATCCGGCCTGCCCGGGCGAGCATGTAGCCCTCCAGCCCGTCCCCGACCTTCCCCCGGTGCGACTGCGCCCGGAGGAGCTCGATCGCTTCCTGCCACGCCCCGTTCCGGGCATGACACCGGGCGGCGATCGACACTCGCCTGAGTAGCGGCGGCTCGAGGTCCCGGATCTCCTCGAGCACGTCGAGGGCCTCCCGGCAGCGATCGCGGGCCGCGAGTGCCCGTGCGTATTCCGCCTTCGCCGCCGCATCCGCGGGCGCCAGCTCGAGAGCCCGTCGGGCTTCCGCCAGCGCCTCCTCCGTCCGTCCCGTCCACAGGTACAGACCTACCAGCCACTGGCGGATGAGGGGATGGTCCGGGTCGAGGTCGGTGGCGCGTACGAGATGCGCCTCGGCGTCCCGGAGCTCGAAACCGGCGAGGCGGACGACGCCGAGAGTCGCGTGGTTCATGCCGGTCGAGCCATCGAGGGCCACGGCCCTGGAGGCCGCCGCTTCCGCCTGTGCGAGAAGTCCGTCGGTCGACCCGGACATCTGCGGGTCGAGCATCACCCTCAGGGCGAACCGGGCTACACAGGCCCACGCGGCGGCGTAGGTGGAATCCAGGGCGACCGCGTCCTGACACGACCGCAAGGACCGCCGGGCGGACCGGTCGCCGCGCAGTGAGTCCGGGTCGCTGGCCGCGCTGTAGAGCTCGTAGGCGCGGGTGCTGCGGGTGCGCTGCTCCGGTGGAGGCAGGGCGCTGTTCCCTGGTTCCTGACGCCCCATCTCCCGGGCCACGGCCTCCGCGAGGGACTCCGATCCCAGCCGCATGGCGAGGAGGACCACGGCCCCCAGGAGGATGGCGGCCAGGCCGTAGCGGAGGGCCAGGTGGAGCCGCCGGGGTCGCGGCCCCGGGTCCCCGGTCGGCGAGGGACGCTGGGCGGGACTCGCCGTCCGGTCCGAGCCCGGCCTGGCGGCGGTCAGGGGCCGGTCGGCGGTCTTCCTCACGAGGGGCTCCCGTCCCTGGCCGGTGGGCGGAACCGGCTCGCTCCGCAATCGCTCGGTGAGCGCGGCGAGGTCCGCGGGCAGCTCGAGATCGAGCTCCTCGGCCAGGAGGCGCCGGTGGGCGGCCGCGTGCTGGAGAGCGCCCGCGGGGTTGCCCGTGGCCACCAGCGCCTGCATGAGCCGGAGGGCGACGCGGGAGTCGAACGGGTCGTGCGTCGCGCGAGCCTTCCACCACGCGACGGCGTCGGCGAGCTCGCCCTGGCCTTCGGCGTCGTCCGCGAGCGTCTCCAGCGCCTCCCCGTAGAGATCGGAAAGCCGGGTGCGCTGCCCGTCGGCCCAGTGCTCGAACTCCGGGGCATCGCTCAGGGAGAATCCGTCCAGGAAGGGCCCGGTGTAGACCTCCACCGCCCGCTCGAGGTCGCCCGCCGCGACGGCCTCCCGGAACGCGACCACATCGCAATGGACCCCGGCCGTCCCCAGGCGAAGCTCCTCGCCGGCCGACAATATGACGTCGTCACCGAGGGCCTTGCGCAGGACGTAGACGGCCTGGTTCAGGAGGTTGCGGGCGTGCTCGGCGTCGCGCTCCGGCCAGAGCAGCGCCATCAGCTTGTCACGGGTCGGCGCGCGGGAAGCGGGGGCGGCCAGCAGGGCCAGCACGGCCATACGGTGCCGCTGGGCCGCCGGGCCCTTGATCACGAGGCCGTCCGTTTCGAGGGACGCCCCGCCGAACAGCTTGATGGAGACCATTGGATCGCGGGAGGGTCGTTCGGGGCTGGTTGTCGCCGCCGGACAATGGTCGGGTCGTCCCAATGATAGCGGTCCGCCGGCCCGAGGGTCCAGAGTCGTGGGGCGCTCCCGGGAAAAGGACCGATCGGGAGTTCACCCGGAGTTGACTGCGGGTTGGCCGCCGGCTGCCATGCTTGTCGGCGCCGCGGTCCGGTGGCCCGGGCCCGTGGTGGAGCGGCCTCCCCTTCGGGCGGCTGCGATCCTGAATCCAAGGAGGTGCCCTTTGAGCTCGCACAAGCGGACCCTCATACCGTCCTCGACCTTCGCCGCCCTGCTCCTGCTGGCCGGGTGCGCCGATTCGACGGCGCCCCCGGTCGAGTCGCTGGAGCTGGGCCCCCTCGTGTTCCCGGCTGTAGACGGGCCGGCGGAGGTCTACGAGCGGGAAACGCCGCACAGCGGGTACGAGATCTCCCGGTTCATCCTCTACCCGGACAGCGCGTTCGCGTACCAGTCGGTTCGCCGACCCGGAGGCCTTTCGGAGTACGCTGGTTCCTTCGCCCGGTCGGATTCGGCGATCGCCTTCGACTTCGACCGTACCGATGCCACAGGCCAGTGGGAAGCCGGCGGAGAGGTCGAGGGGACCCGGCTCGCCGTGCAGTTCAGCGTGGCCATGTCCTGGTTCGGCTTCGAGGACGGGATCTACGTCGTCGCCGCGGAACAGGCGGCCGCCACGACATCGGCCATCCATATCGGAGACGCCTACGGCTCGGATGCACGGGTCCTCACGGACGGTCAGCGTCCGGCCTGGGCACCGGACGGACGGCGTATCACCTTCCATCGGGTGTCAGAGGCGCCGATGGCTCCCGGGGAGCAGGCCCGCCAGGGTCGGATCTACGTGATCGACGTCGACGGCACGAGCGAGACGGCGTTGGGTCACGGGATCGAGCCCTCATGGTCGCCCGATGGTGACCGGATCGTGTTCACCACGGGCGAGGGGATCGCCGTCATGGACGCCGACGGGACCGGTGTGTCGACCGTGCTCCGGCACGACGCCGTCCCCGGTACGAACACGCCCTCCAACCTGGGGGTCGGAAAGCCGGTCTGGTCACCCGACGGGGAGTCGATCGCATTCGAGCATCGGGGCGACGGTGAGGTCCTGCCCGCCCAGATCTACGTGATGGCTGCCGACGGCTCGGATCCCCGGCGTCTCACCCCGACGGAGGGGATCCAGTACGCGGAGTCGGATCCGGCATGGTCCCCGGATGGCACCCGGGTGGTCTTCTGGAGCTACGGATACGGCATCGCGACGGTCTCCGTCGGCGGCGGTTGGCCCGCCACCATGTTCATGGAGTTCCCGACCGTGGCCTACGGCGCCAAGCCCGTATGGTCCCCCGACGGTGTGAGCGTCGCGTTCACGGCCCGGGTCGGAGACGGCCGCCAGATCTGGACCCGGGCCGGAGACCGCCCGCTCGTGGCGAACGCCCGGCACGCCGTGTGGTCGCCCGATGGTCGGAGGCTGGCGTTCGTCCGTCCGCGATCCGAATGAGCCGGGGCATATGGGCGGCCTTCTCCCCGCGAGGGATTTGCCCGCAGATCGGGTCCATGGCCTGGCGACCGGCTCTCAGAACCGATAGCGCACGGCCAGCTGGACCTGGAACGCGGACTCCGGCCGGAGCGTCCGCCAGCGGGGCAGGGTCGCGTCGAACCGGAGCACGGGCTGTCCGGCCCCGGGCGGTCCGGCGGTCTGGTCGACATGCTCGAGAATCGCCGGCGACCCGGTCCAGCGCGTCCACAGCTCGCTGCAGGATCCGCAGGCCGTCTGAGGAACCTGCTGCCCCCCCCAGTCCCGGTCGAGCAGGTTCAGCACGTTGAACAGGTCGAGCTGGGCCTCGAGCCGGCTCGCACCGACGGGGATCGACTGCCTGACCGACGCGATGGTCGTGTGGGACCACGGGGCACGGCAGCTGTTACGCTCCAGGATGCTGCCGCGTTGGCGCTCGAGGCACGGCACGGCCTCGATGAACCGCGCGAACGCCGCCTGCTGGGCGCTGACCTGGGCGCTATCGCCGGAGAACCGGATCTCGGTGGTGTCGTACACGTTCCGCGGCACGTAGATGGGGTCGTTGACATCGGAGCCATCCGCGTTGAGGTCCCCGAGATCGCCTTTCCCCCACGCGACGTAGGTGAACGGGCGGCCGGCCTCGCCCACGTAGAGCAAGGAAACCTCGGTGGCCCAGCGTGAGGCCGGCGTCCGGTAGGTCCCGGCCAGGACGACCCGGTGGGGGATGTCGTTCAGGGATACGCCCGTCTCGAGCCGGTCGTGCCGGCCCGAGACGGGCCGGCCGGTCGACCAGTTCTCTTTCGCGGCCACCAGCACCCGCTGGGGCGTCTGGACGTCCCGGACCCGAGAGACGGTGTACGACCCCGTGAGCGCCGTTCCGCCGGCGAAGCGTTTTTCCAGGCGTGCCGTGAGGTGGTATCCACCGTTCCGGGAGGTATTCTCGAGGGCGATTACGGAGGGGAAGGAGTCGGCGAGGAGGTCCGGCACAGGTTCGCCTCCCGGCGGGATCGACCCGTACATCACGCGGCCGTTGGCGTCGAACCCGCGGGGTCCGCGCAGGTTGAGGTTGACGAACAGGAAGTCGGAGAGGTTCCGGGTCACGAGCCCCTCCACGGTGCCCACCAGCCCCCACGGCAGCCTCCGATCGTAGGCGACGGTGGTGCGGAGCGTCCGGGCCATTCGGAGGTCCGGGTCGACCAGATCCACGTCGCCGAGCGGCGGGGCTTCCAGGCCGACATGGTCCCGGCACGTGGTGGGAGGGGACCGGTAGTCGGGCTCGAAGGCCGGCGGCGGAGCCTCCCGTGTCGCCGGGGGGCCGCACTGCAGGAGGCCGGTGCCGATACCGTGGCGGACCAGGGGCGAGTGCAGCCATGCGAGCGGAGGGCGCCCGGTGAAGATGCCCGCCCCGCCCCGGAGCCGGTCCCGGCCGGCGTCCGACAGGTCCCAGAGGAACCCGAGACGGGGAGACAGGTGAAGGCGGGCGGCTGGCATGGCATCCGTCCGTCGGTCGAAGATGGAATCGATAGCCTCGTTGTAGCGGGCGTTGCCGTGGATCGTCAGTGCCTCGGCCCGGATGCCCAGGGTGAGGGTGAGCCGGTCGCCGGCGTCCCACCGATCGGCCGCATAGACGGAATGATGGGCCCCCTCGAGGGGTACGGCCGCACTCCCGAAATCCCGCTCCACCGTGTAGGTATGGGCCGTGCCGAGGGCGAGGGAATCCAGGCTGGCGAACTCCCATCTTCCGTATGCGTTCAGGACGCCGCCGCCCCACACCCGGAACCACTCCGCGTCGCCGCCGAGCGTCGCCACGTGATGTTGGCCGAGAGGGAGCGTCAGGTTGTCCCGCACGGTGAAGTCCCACGAATCGTAGAATATCCCGTGGGCCGGAAACGGAGTCCCCGTCACCAGATTCACCGGCGCCCCCGAACGGCCGGGTACGGCGACCGTCACGATCGGCTGTCGCACGACGGGGATCCAATCGCTGCGGTTGGCCCGGTGAGACAGCTGGAACTCGTTGTGCCCGCCGCCGGGACGCCGCAGCGTGTTGTGGACCTGGAGGCCGGCCGTCCGCTGCCCGAACTCCTGCGTCATGGCGGCCGATGAGAGGTGGAAGGCCCCGGTCGGGGCTCGAGAGAAATTCTGGTCCAGGGAGCGCCCGACATTGATCCAGGCCACGCCCCGGCTGTTCCACTCCGGCACGGCGAGGTCGACCCGGGCGAACAGGTTGCCCGTCCTGTCGCGGTTCACCACTTCCGTCCCCGAACCTGCCGAGAGGTCCCAGGTCTCCCGCATGATCTCTCGCAGCCTGACGAGGTATGCGGTGTCCACGGGAACCGCCGGGACGGCGTTCTCCGGCTGGCCGACATACGGTCCCGGGGCACGGGACCTCACCTGCTGGAGCTCGGACGCCACGAAATAGTGCAACCGGTCCCGGCGAAGCGGGCCAGCGGCGGTCACGCCGAGTTGGACCCGCTGGTACGGAAGTCCGCCGGCCGTCCCGCCTTCCCGGGCGAGGCCATCGTTGCGGGTGTAGGCGAACACCGATCCCACCGTCCGGTTGGTCCCCGATCGGGTGACGGCGTTCACCACAGCGCCCGCGAAGTCGCCGTATCGGACGTCGAACGGTGAGATCAGTACCTGGTACTCGGATACGGCGGAGAGTGGAATGGACCTACCGCCGGCGAACTCCGGCGGCTGGCTGCCGAAGAGGGAGCGCTCCCGGACCCCCTGGATCAGGAAGTTGTTGAGCCGGAACCCGACGCCGCCGGCGGACATGCCGACCCCGGTGGCCACCTGGGGCGCGAGACTGACGAAGTCGTAGAGGTCCCGGTCCATGGTGGGCAGGCGGTGTAGCAGGGAGTCCCCGAGGGTCGTCCCGGTCCCGCCGCGGGCCTGGTCCTGCGCCCGGGCCACGACCCGGATGGTGTCGACGCGGATCGCGACCGGCTGGAGCACGAAGCGGAGCCGGAGCGGCTCGGCCAGCGTGAGGAACACGTTGTCGCGTTCCCGGGAGGTGTAGCCCAGCCGTTCCACGCGGATCCGATAGGGCCCACCGATCTGGAGCCCCTCCACGAGGAAGCGTCCGGCCCGGGCCCGGGTCTCCACGGTGAAGCCCGTGGCCGTGTTCTCGATCACGACCTGGCCATCGAGGGGGGTGCCGTCGGCGGCATGGACGGTCCCGGCGATGGCGGCCGTGGTCACCCCCTGGGCGCTGAGACCGCCTGCGGAAGCCGCGGCCATGCACCCTCCTGCGATACAGGCGACAGCGGTGAGAACGGACCAGCGCACGATGGGGCCTATCGTGTTTCGCCGGCACGGAGCGAGCGGCGGCCAGCGTAAGGAGCCGGAGGACGGTCATGGTCGCGGGGGTCGAAACGGCCGCGAACCCGTCCGGATAGCTCCAAGCTAGGGTGGGATTCGGTCCCTCTGTCAAGGGCCGCCGGCCCGCATCTCGTGACGACTCCGGGCGGCGGCGGCGATGATTCGTGGGGGCGGGTCGCCGTCCGAGCGATCGGCGCCGCGATCCGCGCGCTTCGCAGAGTCACTCCGGACGGATGGGCCGGGGCACGTACANNGCTCCGGACGGATGGGCCGGGGCACGTACAGGGATCGGATCCGCTGGGCTCGGAACATGTAGCCCGGCGATTCGATCCGCCACACGACGTCGCCGGCGGAATCGTACTCCTCCACGCGGCCGGCGCTGCCGAACGAGACCAGCGTCCGTCCCCCGGGGAGCGGCTGCGTGGTGCCGCCCAGCTCCGCCACCACCGCCGGCGCCGACCCGTACGACGCCTCCAGCCGGACCGTACGACCGACCGCGTCGTACACGTACTTCTCCGCGCGGCTCTCCCGGGGGTCCCCGAGGTTGTCCAGCAGGACGAGCCGGCCGGGGCCGATCACGCGCACCCCGTGCTGCCGGGCGAAGGACCCGGGCATGTCCTGGAAGGTGAATTCGTTCGCCGGGCCGCCCATCCGCCACAGCACACGGCCCGATCCCGTGTCGATCCCGGTAACCTCGCTAAGGTTCCGGAACGAGACCAGGAGGGTGCCGTCGTCGGCCAGGTCCAAGGCGTTGCCGTGGGTCCAGTTCACGACCGGATCCGCGAGCGCTGCCGGGTCCAGGCCCTCGATCTCGAAGTGGTCGAACGGGCTCCACCGGAAGAGAGCGGTCCCGTCGGCGGCCACGTGCTGGACACCGGTCCCAAGGACACGGTGCTCCGCCCGGCCGCCGAGGTGAGAGAGGTCCGCGATCCGGACCTCGTCGCACAGGATCCAGTAGGTGCCGTCCGGCCGGGCGATCAGGTCGTGGAACCGGGGTCGGAGGCCGTCGGTGCACGTGAGCGTCCGGGTGGTCTTTCCCTGGGGGTCGATCTCCACCCAGGGCGCCGGCTTCTCCGGGTCCGGCGGGGGTGGGCGGGCCACGTAACGGCCGTTCGGCTGGGCCTGGAAGTTGAGCCCGGGCCCCAGGGAAAAGCGGTGATACCAGACCACGCGTCCCGCGTTGTCGAGGACGAGGCCGTAGTCCCCGGCGGCCACGACGACGTAGCCGGGCGAGGGATCCGAACCGCCGGCCGTGAAGGCGGGCAGATCCTCCGGGAGCGGGCCTGTGCGGAAGGACACGGGTGCCCCGGCTACGACCCGGGTCCCGAACGCAATGACGCGTGCCACGTAGTCGGTATCGGGCAGGAGCCCCAGGAGGGAGACGGTGACCGTTTCCCCGGCCGTCACGGCCGGTGTGGCGAGCTCGGGCCCGTCCGGTGCGACGGAATAGCGCACTACCACGCTGTCCGCGCGCCGGACCACGGCGGAGGCGACCGCCCGGAGGACGTTGGCGGTGCCCGCAACGACGGTGGTCTGGGCCACCTCCGGCGGACCGGCGGCCGGACCGCTGGGGTCCCCGTCGCAGGCGAGGACCCCGAGGACGGCGATGGCCGTGATCCGAATCGCCTTCACCCGGCCCCGCCGGCCACGACCTCCACCATGCCCCCTTCCCCGGAATGGACGGAGCAGTGGTAGGGGAACACGCCGGGCTGATCGAAGGTCCGGAAGTGCGTGCCTTCCCGTTGGGTCGGCGAGCTGGCCGGCTCCGTCGGGTCGTCCTCGAACGTCACGTCGTGGTCGTCGCAGCCCCAGTCGCACGGGCCCCAGAGCCAGGCCACGGTCCCTCCCGCCGGTACCACGATCTCGTCCGGCTCGAAGCCGCTGTAGGCGTTGTTCCAGCCATAGTAATAGTAGGTATACACCCACACGATTCCGCTGACCGCCCGGGACCGGAACGTGGCCCGGGGCGTCCCCGGAACGGAGGTCGCGGTGGCCGTGACCACGTGGGAGCCCTCGATCGGGCTCAGCGTGTGGGTGGTCATTGCCAGGGGCCGCTGAGTCGCGGCGTCCGGGGTCGACGTGGTGGAGCGAGCCGGGTCGATCGAGCCGCCCCCCTCCGTGATCTCCCAGTCGATCACCACTCCCTCCACCGCGTTTCCGTAGGCATCGATGGCCCGGACGGCATAGGGCGCGAGGGAACTGCTGGGCAGGGCCACCTGCTCATCGCCGGAGACGATGACGAGGTTCGTCGGCGTGGCGGGCTCGGCATGGGCCTCGAAGGCGATCGGCGATCCGATGAGCCCCTCCACCGAGGCCTGGACCCGCAGGGTCCCCGCCTGCGTCGGGAGGCGGTAACGGGTTTCGGCCACCCCGTCGTCGTCGGTGACACTCGTGCGGATGTCCAGAGACCCGTCCGCATAGGCGCTCCACTTCACCGTCACCCCCGCAACGGGGGCATCGTGGTGATCTCGCGCGATCACCCGGAACGGCTCCAGCGTGGCGAGCACCGTGTCGCGCTGCTGGTCCCCGCTGTCGCCCGGTTTCGGCGTGAGATGCGTCGCCCCCTGCACCAGGGCGACGGAGGTGAAACGGACGGTCTGACCGCCCTCCATGATCGTCGCCGTGGTACCATGGCTCCCGGCGATTTCCCCCAGCGCCCGACCCACTCGCACGCGCCCGAGCTGGTCGGTCACCGAGGGCGATGACGGGGTGATCACGGATCCACCTTCTTCTTCGACGCTCCACGCGATCCGGATCCCCTCCACGGGCCTGAAGTCACCGTCCCGGACCCTCACCACCAGTGGTTGCAGAAGCTCGCTGCCGGCCGGTCCGATCTGTCCATCGCCGGAGGCGATCTCGAGGTGGTAGGCGGAGGCCGGCGCCGTAGGGTCACCATCGCAGCCCCACGTGAGGACGAGGGCCACGATCACCACCGCCGCGCCCGCGGCGGAACGGGTCCAGCGAATCGCGAGAGTCCAACGTGCGTGGGTGGCGTACCGCATGGGTTCCTCCCCTTCATCCGGGAACGGCTGCCGCGGTCAACGGCGCAGGATCAGCCCCCCGCTCACCGTGCGTGTCAGCGCCGACGGACGACGGATTCGCCGGAGGGCAATGCCAGCGTAGTCCGACGCGATCAACGGTTCATTAGCGGTGGGTGAACGGTGGGTCAGCACGGCACTCGGCGCTCCGCGTCGGCCGTGCTGGGCGACGGGCACGGCAGGGTGTCCGGGCTGCGGCCCCACCGGGGAGGGCCTCAGGATGGGGGAGTCGGGCTCCGGATGGCGGCCGGGGCGAGGCCCGGGGTGCCGGGGAGCGGCCGGGTCGAGATCGTCGACCCGGAGCGTCGTCCGCCGGCCCGCGCCAGACGGCTACATCTGCACGCCGCGGGTCAGCGCGCCGTCCACGAGGAGGTTGGTGCCGGCGATGAAGCTCGCCGCGGGGCTCGCGAGGAAGGCGATGGAGCGGGCCACTTCCTCGGGGCGCCCCATCCGGCCCATGGGGTTGGCGTCCAGCGCCTGTCGGAACATGTCCGGGTTCTTGCGTTCCACCGCGCCCCAGAAGCCGTCCTCCATGTAGATGGTCCCGGGGGACACGACGTTCACACGGATCCCTTCGGGGGCGAGCCGACCGGCCAGGCCCTTCCCGTGGCGGTTGAGGGCCGCCTTGATCGCGCCATAGGCGCCGGCGTCGATCGGCTCGCGCGCGGCCACGCTGGAGACGATCACGATGGCCGCGGCGTCGGATGCGCGCAGGTACGGGAGCGCCGCATCGACGACCGCGACCGTGTGCAACAGGTCCACCTCGAACGCCCGGCGCCACTCCTCGTACCCCTCGCCGGAGCCCAGTGAGCTGACGTTGGCGACGACGATGTCCAGCCCACCGAGCGCGGCGGCCGAGTCTTCCACCCAGCCCTCCAGGGCGTCCCGGTCCGCCACATCAACCGCGCGGCCGAACGCGGTGCGACCGTTCCCCTCGAGGGCCGCCACCGCGTCCCGCACGCCCTCCTCGCCCCGGGCGCAGATGCCGACGTGACACCCCTCCTCCGCCAACACGGTCGCGGTGGACCGGCCGATGCCGGCGCTTCCTCCCGTCACGATCGCCTTCAGGTCCTCGAGCTGCAGGTCCATGCTCGGGCTCCTTGGTCCATGGGCTCCTGTGGGGTTCCTGGAACGTCGCAAAAGGGCGACCAGCGATGTGGGGTCGACGGCCAGGCGGGGTGCCGATCCAGGGCGGGCCGCCTACCAGGACGGCCGCGGATGGCCGTCGGGACCGTCGCGGTAGAGCCCGAGATCCAGGCCGGTGCGGGCCTTGGCGATCCAGAGGATCTGGCCGAGATGCATCGAGAAGTGCTCGACGGCATGGTAGATGGCGGCGAGGACGGTCACGGACCGACCCTGGACCGTGAGTGGCGCATCGAGGTCGGCGGGGTCGAGTCGGCGGATGACGCTCACGGCTTCCGCCACGGCCGTCTCCAGGGTCGTGAGCAGGGGGCCGGGGTCCGCTCCCCGGGCCCCGCGGCCGGCGTCGAACTCCTCCCGGCGACGGCGCCCGTCCGGCGCACCGCCGACCCCACTGACCACCCATTGCCGGAGGTTCCCGGCCATGTGCAGGAGCAGGTTGCCGACGCTATTGGACGCGTCGTTGGGCCGCCACCAGAGGTCATCGGCCGGGAGCGCCTCGAGGGCGCGCCGGAGCCTGGGCAGGTAGGCCTCCTCCAGGAGATGGACGGACTCGGCCAGGAAAGCGTCGGGAGGGCTCATGCGCAAGACTCGCGGTCGGGTGGGGGCTGAGACGCCATGGCCTCGGGGTCGTGAAGCGGCGAGGTCGGGTGGTACGGAGCCGGACGCGAGACCTCCCCGCCGGCGGGGTGCCGACGGGGAGGCGGTCGAAGCAGGGCGACCGGCCCGCGGGGTCACATGCCGCGCGTGCCCTCCATGGTGCCGTTGACGACCGTGACGCTATCGGCCCCCTGGTAACGGGCCTCCATGGTGCCGATCATGCGGCCATCCTGGATCCGGCTCACGCTGCGCACCGTGACCATGACGCCCTCCCGCAGGATGCTCTCGTACGGCCCGATCTCCGAGACCACGCTGTCGCCCTCGACCGCGAGGATCCGCATGGGCATGGGATCACGGTCGGGGAGATCGATCATCCAGCCCGTGGTATCGGCCGTGGCGGTCATCGTGTAGTCCACGGTGTCGCCGCTCTCCAGATAGGTGGTGGCGTCCCAGGTGCCCGCGAACTGCTCGAGCGACACGGTCGGGGCTTCGGCGGCGGCCGGCGCCTCCGTCATTTGCTCGTCGGCGGCTTCCATCTCGTCCGTCCCCTCCTGCTCCGCGCAGGCACCGATGAGCAGCCCGCACAGGATCGCAGACAGGGACAGCGTGACACGTCGCATCGCATACCTCCAGGAGTATGGGAAAGGAGGCGGCCCCGTGGCTCGGAGCCGATCCACCATAGCGATGCGCGGGACGCAGGGCCAGAGTCATGACCGGGCCGGGCGCGAGGGACCCGGGCCGCCCGGGGCCGCGGGTCGCACGCTCCGTGCGGCCCCGGCCGTTTCCTCCGGGGGCGCGCGAAACCGGGGGATGCCAACGCCCGTAGTTGGGGGTACGAATACCGCCGAGGCGCGTCGCCCCGCACGTGAGGGCGGCGGGCCTGCGCCGGCCTGTCGTCCATCCGCGGCCGGCGACCCTGCACAGACCCACGAAGGGGTACACCATGAGCGTGAAACGACTGGCCGGCCTCCTGGCCCTGGTCCTTCCGGTGCTCGCCGCGTGCGCGGCGCAGGACTCGGAGCAGGCGGCGGGTGAGCCGCCGCCGATCATCCCGCTGACCCATTTCTTCGACAATCCCGAGATCGCAGGGGCGCAGATCTCGCCCGACGGCCTGTACCTGTCGTACCTGAAGCCCTACCGCGGCAGGCTGAACGTCCACGTCCGGCGCCTGGGCTCCGAGCAGGAGCGCGTGATGACGCGGGACACCGTACGACCGGTCTTCAGCCACTTCTGGTCGGCGGATGCCAGCCGGCTGCTCTACCTGCAGGACCGGGGCGGCAACGAGAACTTCCACGTCTACTCCGTCCCCGTCGAGGGTGGGGACACGGTCGAGGCCCGGGACCTGACGCCATTCGAGGGCGTGCGCGCGTTCATCTTCGACGTGCCCCGGGATCGTCCCGAAGAGATCCTGGTGGCGCTCAACCGCCGCGACCCCAGCCTGTTCGACGCGTACTGGCTGGACATCGACACGGGCGAGCTCACGCTGATCGCCGAGAACCCCGGCAACTTCGGCGGGATGCTGCCGGACTCGGAGAACCGGGTGCGAGTCGCCGTCGGCCAGGGTCCGGGCGGCTCGACGGTGATCTACTTCCGGGAGACCGAGGACGCGGACTGGGGCGAGGTCGCGAGCTTCCCGGCCGAGGAGACGGCCAACCCGATCCGCGTGCACCCGGGGGGACGTCACCTGTACATGGCGACCAACCACGGGGACACGGACCTGACGGGGCTGGCGCTGCTGGACCTGGAGACGGGGGAGCTGGAGTACCTGGAGCGGGACCCGGAGGGCGAGGTCGACCTGGCCGGCGCGACGTTCAGCGAGCTGACGGACTCGCTGCTAGCGACGGTCTACGTGGCGGACACGGTCCGCATCTACCCGAAGACCGACTGGGCGAGGAACGTCCTCAGCGACCTGCGGTCGATCCACGAGGGCACGCCGAACATCAGCTCCATGACCCGTGACGAGACGGCCATGGTGGTGAGCTTCGACGCGCCCAGGGATCCGGGGGCCACCTACCACTACGATGCCGAGTCGGGGGAGCACGAGTTCCTGTTCCGGCCACGGCCCTGGCTCGAGCCCGATCACCTGGCCGACATGAGGCCCGTCCGGTTCCAGGCCCGGGACGGCCTGACCCTCCACGGTTACCTGACCACGCCGGTGGGCGTGGAGGCCCGCCAGCTGCCCATGGTCCTGTACGTACACGGCGGCCCGTGGGCACGGGACGCCTGGGGCTACGACCCCGTGGCGCAGCTGCTGGCCAACCGGGGCTACGCGGTGCTCCAGGTCAACTACCGGGGCTCCACCGGCTACGGGAAGGCGTTCTACAACGCCGCGGTGGGCGAGTTCGCCGGGGCCATGCACGACGACCTCATCGACGGCGTGGAGTGGGCGATCGCCGAGGGGATCGCCGACTCGACCCGGATCGCGATCCACGGCGGGTCGTACGGCGGCTACGCCACGCTGGTGGGCATGACGTTCACGCCCGAGTACTTCGCCTGCGGCGTCGACTACGTCGGCCCGTCGTCGCTGATCACCCTGATCGAGTCGTTCCCGGCGTACTGGCGGCCGTTCCTGGAGGGCAGCTGGTTCCGCTTCGTGGGCGACCCCTCCGATCCCGCGACCCGGGAGCGGCTTCGGGAAAGGTCACCGCTCTTCCACGTGGACCGGATCGAGGACCCGCTCCTGGTGGTCCAGGGCGCCAACGATCCCCGGGTCACCAAGCTGGAATCCGACCAGCTGGTCGTCGCGCTGCGGGACCGCGGTATCGAGGTGGAGTACCTGGTGGCGCCGAACGAGGGCCACGGCTTCGCCAACGCGGACAACCGACTGGCGCTGTATCGCGCGATGGAGCGTTTCTTCGGAGCGTGTCTGGGCGGAAGAGTCCAGGACGAGGTCGACCCGGCCATCGCGGCCAAGATCGCGGAGCTGACGGTGGACGTGGACACCCTCGCGACGCCGGAGGGGTCCGGGGCGGAAGACGCCGCGCCGGAGGAGTCGGCGCAGTAGGCCGTGGCGCCGGCCGACTCGCCGGCCGGACGTCTCGTGACCCTGGCAGGGGGCGCCTCCGGGCCGCCCCCTGCCTGCGCGTTCCGAATCGACGACTCCGGGGGTCCCTCCCGCCGAGCGCGGCACCGCTCCCCGCCCCGCTCCGGCACCGGGCTCCCGGCGGCCGCCAGGCCCGCACGGGTCCCGTAGGGCTCTTGCCAGGATCTCGCATTGGCGCACCTTTCATCGAGGCGGGATCGGGAGGACGGTCCCCTGGAACCCGCACCGCGGGATCGTGAGAGGTACGTGAGAGGATTCCATTCGATCGTTCGTTGGACGGCGGGCTGCATCGCCGTCGCCGTCCTGTTCTCCTGCGGCGAGATCGCGGACCCGGCCGTGGAGACCAACGAGACGCCGGTGGCCGACGCCGGCGGGCCGTACGCCGGCGAGGTGGGCGCCTCGATCCAGCTGGACGGGACGGGGTCCACGGACCCGGACGGGGACACGCCGCTGAGCTATGCCTGGGACTTCGGCGATGGCAGCACCGGGACGGGCCCGACGCCGACACATTCGTACGCGGCCGAGCGGCACGTACACCGCCGCGCTGGTGGTGACGGACGCGCGGGGGCTGGCGAGCGGGCCGGACGAGGCCAGCGTCGAGGTCGCGGCGTCCGGGGCGTCGGTGGTGCTGGTGGGGGCCGGGGACATCGGCGACTGCACCTCGGAGGGCGACGAGGCCACCGCGGAGCTGCTGGACGGGATCGCCGGCACGGTCTTCACCACCGGAGACAACGCCTACCCCGACGGCACGGCGGGGGACTTCGCCGACTGCTACGACCCGTCGTGGGGCCGGCACAAGGACCGGACCCGTCCCTCGCCGGGCAACCACGACTACCACACGGCGGGGGCCGCCGACTACTTCGCCTACTTCGGCGCCGCCGCCGGGGACCCGGAGCGGGGCTACTACAGCTACGAGCTGGGGGCGTGGCACATCATCGTGCTGAACAGCGAGGTGGACGTGAGCGCCGGGTCGGCCCAGGAGGAATGGCTGCGGGCGGACCTGGCGGCGAGCGTGGCGCTGTGTACGCTGGCGTACTGGCATCAGCCCCGGTTCAGCTCGGGGAGCCACGGCGGCCAGAGCTACGTGGAGCCGCTGTGGGACGCCCTCTACGAGCACGGCGCCGACGTGGTCCTGGCCGGACACGACCACACCTACGAGCGGTTCGCCCCGCAGACGCCCGACGGGGCGCTGGACGCGGCCGCGGGGATCCGGCAGTTCGTGGTGGGGACCGGGGGGCGGCGGCTCTACGACTTCGACACGGTGGAGCCCAACAGCGAGGTGCGCTACAACGACACCTTCGGCATCCTGGAGCTGACGCTGGAGCCCACGGGCTACTCGTGGACGTACCACCCCGTGTCCGGCTCCTTCCAGGACTCCGGCTCCGCCCGCTGCCATTGAGGGCGCCTCGCCGCGGGCGGCCTGTGGCGGGAAACCGGATGGTGGACCACCGGGCCCCGGGGCGGCATCTTCGTCGAACGGCTCCCGGTCCGGGAGTTGCCTCCAGCCAGAGCATCATGCCGAATCTCGTTCCGCATCCGCCCCGACTCCTGCGAACCGGCCTCAGGGCGGTCATCGCGCTGCTCCTGGCGGCGGCGCCGGGCAAGGCACAGGTGTCGTCCGACGTGATCCCCCAGGTCGATTCCACGGGCCCGGTCTGGCGAACCGGCGCCGTCGGATTGAGCGGGGAGATCCGGGCCGACGTGATGCCGGAGCTGGACGGGGATGCCATCACCCGGGACCGGGACTATCTGCAGACCTCGCTGGAGATCGGCGCGGTCATGGCCGTCGGCCTCGGCGTCTACATCTACAAGGGGGAGCGTAATCGCTACGACTGGGCGCTGACCTGGGACCGGGTACGGGAACGATTCACCACGACGGACCACTTCCGGTTCGACGACAACGAGTTCGCCATGAACAACGTGGCGCACCCCGTGGCCGGGGCCTTGTACTACCGGTTCGCCCGGGCGAACGGGTTCGGGCCCCTCGGGTCGGCCCTCTTCTCGGCCGGCGGGTCCACGTTCTGGGAAGTGGTCGTGGAGCTCCGTGAAGTAGCCAGCCTCAACGATCTGGTGGCCACGCCCGCTACGGGGATCGCCCTGGGCGAGGCGCTCCATCAGCACCAGGACTTCTTCCGCCGCGGCGCGCCCACGCTGCGCAACGCCGTGCTCGAGAAGCTGCTGGCCGGGCCGTTCCTGGTCCAGCGGCTGTATGGCGACGACCCGCCCGTCCCAGCGGATCGACTGGACCGGTACGGGTTCCCGGCGGATCGCGCCCACCGGTTCAGGGTCTACGGCGGGCCGCTGGTCGCGTTCGAGGACCTCACCCCCTCCCCCGCCCCGGAGTCGCCGTGGCTGGCGACCCTCGGTCTGAGCAGCGAGATCACCTCCGTGGAGCCCACCGACGAGGGCGGGCTCCACGAGACCGGCGGCCTGCCCCTGACCCGGCTCGACCTCCAGCTGTCCTTCTCGGAGGTCCGCCCCACGGAGATGCACCTGGCGGCGGAGACGGTCCTCGGCGGCTGGCGCGGCGGCGCGATCCACCGGACGGGGGCCGGGCTGCGCGGCTTCCGCTGGATCGTGGGACCCAGCACGGGCTTCACCATGCGCCTCGACCACGCGCCGGACACCCGATTCATGGACATGCAGGCGGTGGCCCACATGCTCGGACTCCGCACCGACTGGGTCGTACGCAGGGGCCGCCTGCGGGCCCGGTGGCACGGCGCGGCGTTCGCCGACTTCTCGTCGGTCCGGCCCCTGGGGATCGAGCGCCACCGCGCGCTTCGCACCCCGTTGCCCCGCAGCAACTCCGTGCTCCTGCGCAACCTGTACTACTATGCGTGGGGCGGCACGCTCCGGTCGGGGCTCGAGGCCGAGCTGGGGCCCGTCGGGCTCCGGGCCGAGGTCGACCACCACACCTTCGAGGCGATCCGGCGCCGCCATCGACGCGAGGACGTCGAGCACAGCGACCTCCCGATGCACGACACCCGCACCTACGCCCGGGGCTGGCTCGAGCTCCGCCCTCTCGACGGGATCGCCGTCTCGGCCGGGATCGAGGAGCGCCGGGGCTCCGGGACCATCGGCGACGTCACCCTCGATGCCCGCGAGGCCCGTTTCCTCTTCCGGGTCTCCGCCACCCCCTGAGTCGCACCCGAACGACTGCGGCGGGCCCTCCGGGATCCGCGATCCCGCGCCGGGTACCGTCCAGCCATAACGGTGGAGCCCCGCCGCGGACGGACGCGTCCGTGCCCTCGAAGAAGTTGATGCCGTCGGTCACCGCCGTCGCCTGGAAGACCCCGCCGGACACGGCCGGGTCCGAGACGTCGAGGAAGTGAACGACCAGATTCGCCCCATCGCCCTCCACGGAGCCGCCGAACGAGATCCGGTGATCGCCATCTCGCAGCTGCCCGCCTCCGCTGACCCGCCAGGGGTCCGCCAGGTCCGCGGTCCGGGCCGCGCTCAGGTCGTCGACCTCGAGTATCTCGCCTGCGACCGCAGCTCCGTCGCTTCCACCACGGCAGCCGGACCATCTCCGGGCAGGCAGGGAGACGCGAGACGCTCGGCTCTTCCGGACCGGCCTCCCGGCCGGCCTCCGCTGGTCGACGGAATCGGCGGGACTGCCGCCGCCATGCGATGGGCTCGGGATGCCATAATCGAGCCAATTCGAATCGTATTGCTTCAGAGCGGCGCTGTCGCACGGCGGAACCGGGCGGGGTCGAGGGGCCCGGGGCGGTGGGGTCGGCTGGACAGGGGCGGTCGGCCGCGGTACGGTTCCGTGCGGCTGCCGGGGATGGTCCTTGGGAGTTTCGAGGCGGGGCATCGGATGCGGTTTGGCCGGGGCCGGGACGCGCACGCATCGTGCGGGGTCCCGGTCGGGCGGGATCCGCCGGCTCACGGGCGGTCCCGCGGGGTGTGGTCTCGGATGGGAGGTCCAGGGTTTGACACGACCGCGTCTTCTGTTTCTCGGCCACGCGCTGCCGTACCCTCCGGACCGGGGGGTGGCGCTGCGCAGCTACCACGTGCTGCGGCAGCTCGCGAAGCGGTACGACGTGGATGCCCTCTTCTTCCTTCGCGAGGGGGACCCGACGCAGATGCCGCTGGAGGACCGGTTGGCGCACCTGCGCGAGCTGGCGGAGGTGGAGCACTTCAGGATCCCCGGTGAGCGGAGTTCCGTACGCCATTGGTGGGACCAGCTGCGCAGCGTCGCGACGCGGCGCAGCGAGACGCGGTGGCGCTACGACGACCGTTCGTTCCGGCGCAGGGTGCTGGAGCTCGCGTTCCAGCGCGACCCGAGGGTCATCCACGTGGACAGCATCGCGCTGCACGCGCACCTGCCGCTGCTGACCGGCCGGACGGTGGCGCTGGCCCACCACCGGCCGGAGAGCGAGCACCTTCGCCTCCAGGCCGAGCTGTCGGAGGGGCGGCACGCCCACTATCTCGAGCGCCAGGCCGAGTGGCTGGAGCAGGTGGAGCGGCTCTGGATCCCTCGTGTCTCCGCCAACATCGTGACCTCGGCCCGGGACCGGACGGAGCTGCTCCGCCTCGCGCCGGATGCACGAGTCGAGACGGTCCCCGCGGCCGTGGACACCCGGCACTTCACCCCGGCCGCCGGCACGGGCCACGGGCTCGCCTTCGTGGGGGGCGCCGCGACGCCCGCGAGTCGCGATGCCCTGGAGTACTTCGCCACCGACATCCTGCCACGGCTCCGCCGGGCCAGCGGCGTCCAGACGCTGGAGCCCATCTCCTGGGTCGGCGGCGCCCGGGCGGGCGACCGCGAGCGGTACCGGGAGCGGGGCATCGACATCACCGGATACGTGGAGGACATCCGACCCATCGTGCGCCCCGCAGCCTGCTACATCGTCCCCCGGCGGGTGGCCGGCGGCAGCACCCGGATCCTCCAGGCGTGGGCGATGGGGAAGGCCGTGGTCAGCACCTCCGTGGGGTGCGAGGGGCTGGAGGCCGACGACGGCCGGAACCTGCTGGTCCGCGACGACCCCGACTCGTTCGCCCGCGCGGTGCTCGACGTGCTCCAGGACCGGGAGCTGCGCCGGCGGCTGGGCGAGGCGGGCCGCAGGACGGTCGAGGAGCGGCACAGCTGGGATCTCGCGGGCCAGCGGCTGCTCGCGCTCTACGAAGAGCTGGAGGGCACGCGACCCCTCCGGCCGGCCGAGGCCGTCCCCGTGGAAGCGTCCCGGGACTCTTGACGTCTGTGGGGCGTGCCCCTACCCTGCAGTCATCCAAATCCCCACACGCCCCCGCGAACCCCCTGCGTCGGGCCGAACCCGGAGGAGTGCCATGCCCGGAGCGCGTCTGCTTGTGCCGCTGGCCGTGGTCTGTCTCGCAGCAACCTATCCGTCGGACCGTCCCGCCATCGTCTGGAACGACAACGCCGAGCCCGCGGGCCGACTCGCCGGCGGAGTTCTGACCCTGGATCTGGAGGTGGTCCGGGGGCTCTGGCGGCCGGTGGGCGAAGCGCAGCCGCCGGTCGAGGTGCTGGCGATCCGGGAGGTTGGCCGGGCGCCGAGCATACCGGCCCCGCTGATCCGGGTGCCACTGGGGACGGAGGTGGTGGCGACGATCCGCAACCCGCTGGACGTGGCGGTGACGATCGAGGGGCTGTCAGGTCGTCGAGACCCGGACCTGTCGGTGGTGACGGTGGGGCCGGGGCAGGATCGGGAGGTCCGGTTCGTCGCGGACGCGGTGGGGAGCTACCTGTATCGGATGGAGCCGGAGGCGGAGTCGGAGGAGGCGACGGAGCCGTTCGAAGGCACGCTGCTGGCCGGGGCCCTGATCGTGGACGACCCGGTCGCAGCGGCGCCCGCTGAGAAGGTCATGGTGATCCAGGTGTGGTTCGGCGACGCGCTCGACGACGGCTCGGAGGATTTCGGGCAGGAGTTCATGCTGATCAACGGCCGGCCGTGGCCGCACACGGAGCGACTCCGGTACGAGATGGGCGACAGCATCCATTGGCGGGTCCTCAACGCCTCGGAGGCGGTCCACCCCATGCATCTACACGGGTTCTTCTTCACGGTCGAGTCGCGTGGGGATTTCCGCCAGGACACGGTCTACTGGCCGGGGCAGCGGCGGCATGCGGTGACGGAGCGGATGGATGCGTGGACGACCATGAAGGTCAGCTGGTCCCCGGACCGGCCGGGAGGCTGGATCTTCCACTGCCACAACTCGTTCCACGTGATGGCGAATCCGGGCACGGCGGGGGATCTGCCGGACGAAGATACGCGGGTGATGGAGCGGGTGCGGGGAACGGCCCACGCCGGGGATCCGAACGAGCATGCGGTTCACGGGATGGGCGGGCTGGTGATGGCCCTCGACATCCGGGCGCCGGACGATTGGAGGATCGATGAGCCGGGTGCGGAGGGGACCCGGCTGTACATCCACACCGACTCGACCCCGGGCCACGCGGCTCGGCGGTTCGGGTTCGTGGTGCAGCACGGGGCGGAAGCCCCCGCGCCGGACTCGGTCCCCTTCCCCGGTCCGCCACTGATCCTCCGGCAGGGTCCGCCTGCCTCGATCCGTCTGGTCAATCGGACGTCAGAACCGACGCAGATCCACTGGCACGGCCTCGAGCTGGAGAGCTACTTCGACGGTGTGGCGGGGGCGACGGGGTACGAGGGCCGGCGGACCCCGGCGATCCTGCCAGGGGACTCCTTCGACGTGGCGCTGCGAACGGACCGGCCGGGCACGTATATCTACCATACCCACATGACGGATCTCCGGCAGCAGGCGAGCGGCCTGTACGGCCCGCTCGTCGTGCTGCCCCGGGACGCGGAGTGGGACCCCGAGCACGACCGGATCTTCATCGCCGGCTGGGGGATCGGTCAGCAGCCGGAGCTGACGGGACGGCCATACCTCAACGGCACCCGGGACGGCGAGACCCTGCGGATGCGAGCGGGTGAGACGTACCGGCTGCGGCTCATCAACATCACCATGGGGAACGGCTCCATGCGGTTCCGCCTGGTCCGGGAAGGGGAGCCCGTTCGCTGGACGCCCCTCGCCCATGACGCGTACGACTTGCCCGAGAGGCAACGGACCGAGATGCGGGCCGAGCAGACCGTCTCCGTCGGCGAGACCTACGATTTCGAGTATACGCCGGAGGAGGACGGGGAGCTGCGCATGGAGATCCGGGCCGCGGGCGGAGCCCTCTTCGCCGCACAGCGGATCGCCGTCGCGCCACCTCCGGCCCCGCCGGCCGAGCAACAGATCGCGGCCGCCGTGCAGGCGGCGCCCGAGGACCGACGGGAAGGAGCCACGGTGCTGGGCTATGGGCCGGACGGAGCGCTGAGCACGTTGCGCGAGGGGACCAACGACATGATCTGTCTCGCCGACGATCCCGCATCCGCGTCGTGGAGCGTGGCCTGCTACCACGCGTCCCTCGACGCGTTCATGCAGCGCGGGCGGGATCTGCGGGCGGAGGGGACCAGCGGTGCCGATGTCAACGCGATCCGGTGGAAGGAGGTGGAGGACGGAACGCTGTCCCTGCCCCGGGGGGCCATCCTCTACGTCCTGCACGGATCCGCGTGGGACGCGGAGACCGGAGCGGTGGTGGACCCATACCTCCGCTGGGTGATCTACACGCCGTTCGCGACCGCCGAGGAAACCGGCCTGCCGCTGGCCCAGCGGGCGCCGGGCGAGCCCTGGCTCATGTCGCCGGGCACGGCCGGGGCCCACATCATGATCACGCCGGCCCGGGACGGCGGCTGAGCCCGGCCGGCGGGGCGCCCCGGCGCCCCGGGCTAGTCGGCCTCGAGCAGCGGCTCGAGGTCCCGGAGCTCACTGCCGTTCTCGGTGCAGACGGCGTACTTCGCCTCGCCCGTGGCGTACATCGAGACGCCGGCGAACGCGCCGGTCTTGTCCACGACGAAGAACCGCACGTTGAAGTCCGGCCGGCCGCGGTCGTCCAGGAGCCGGGCCTCCACGGTGTTGTCGCGGATCCTCCGGAGCGCGGCCATGCCCGCGTCCGCGGGTGCCATGCCCCGGCGCAGGTGCTCGACGATGAGGAACGACGACAGATTGTACAGGTTCGCCTCGCCCCGGCCCGTGGAGCCGGCCGCGCCGACGTCGTTGTCCACGTAGAGCCCGGCGCCCAGGATCGGCGAGTCGCCGGCGCGGCCGGGGATCTTCCAGGCGAGGCCGCTCGTGGTGGTCACCCCGCAGATGTCCCCGTTCGGCGCGACGCCGTCCAGGTTCACCGTCCCCCAGAAGCCGTGCTCCGGGATCAGCCCCTCCCGGACCATGGCGCGTCCCGCCCGGTATCCCCGGTCGGCCAGCCGCGGATCGCTCCCCCCGCCCTCGGCGCCGACTCGCTCCCGGGACCCCGGGTCGAGCCAGTGCTCGGGGTCGACCCGTCGCTTCCATTCCAGCCAGAGCTCCCGGGACCTCGGCGTGTTCAGGTCGTCCTCGATCTCGAAGCCCATCTGCCGGGCGAAGTCCTGGGCGCCCTGCCCGACCAGCAGGTGGTGATCGGTGTGGTGCATGACCGCCCGGGCCACCATCGAGGGGGTTCGCACCCCCTCCAGCGCGGCGACCGCGCCCGCCCGCCGCAGAGGGCCGTGCATGACGGACGCGTCGAGCTGGACCACGCCGTCCGCGTTCGGCAGGCCGCCGTAGCCGATCCCCGTCTCCTCCGGGTCGAGCTCCGGGATGTTCGCCCCGGCCACCAGCGCGTCCAGCGGGTCCTCGCCCTCGACGAGGCCGCGGAACGCCCGTTCCACCGCGTTCTCCGGCCCGCCGTTGCGGTAGTGATAGCCGCTGCGGTCGGCGATGACGACGGGGCGGGCCCGGGTCCGGAGATTCAGCATCGCGGCTTCCGGTCGCCCGGGAGGGTTGGGTGCCAGGCCCGCGAGGGAGCCTGGGGTCGATGCGGCCACGCCCAGGGCGAGGCCGACTCGGACGAAATCGCGACGATCGATTCGGTCGGGCATCTCGGGTCTCCGGCAGGGGTCCACTGGGTCCGGGCGCAGCGGTGGGGCCACGCCTTCGCCCCGAACCTAGGGGAACCGCACGACCGCCGCATCCCCGGTCGCGTCGTCGGAGCCGGGGCTCGCGGCGTCGGCCCTCGCCATGCCCCGACCCGGGCGCTAACGTACGGACGTCCGATTCCATCCGCTCACCGACCGGCCCGTCCATGACCGTATCCGATCCGGGCGTCCCCGGAGAGGGACGCCGCTGCCCCCACTCCCGGTCCCGCTCTAGGGGCGCCGTCGTGCTGGCCCTGCTGACCCTCGCGCCGCTGACCGCCTGCGTGGGGGGGCCATCGGCCGGGGCCTCCGGTTCCCCGCCCCGGTCGGGGCCCTCGCTCGAGGAGGAGGTCCGGGCGCTGGTCCGGGGCTTCGGAGGCCACGTCGGCGTGTATGCCCTGCGCCTGGAGACCGGCGAGGAGGTCGCCCTCGCCGCCGACGAGATCTACCCCACCGCGAGCATGGTCAAGGTCCCGCTCCTGGTCGGGCTGTGGCAGGCGGCGGAGGAGGGGCGTCTGGATCTGGAGGCCCGGCTCACCTGGGCGGACTCGCTCCATTACGAGAGCAGCGGGGACCTGCTCAACAAGCTCCGGCCCGGAACCGAGGTGTCGCTCTGGCAGCTGGCGGTGCAGATGATCGTGCTGAGCGACAACACCGCGAGCCTCTGGATCCAGGGGCTCGTGGGGGGCGGGGCCGTGAACGAGTGGCTCGCGGCCCGGGAATTCGAGCACACCCGGGTCAACTCCCGGGTCGAGGGACGGCGCGCCGACTGGGAGGTGTACGGATGGGGTCAGAGCACGCCCCGGGAGATGGCGCGGCTGCTGGTCATGATCCGGAACGGCGAAGTGGTGAGCGAGGAGGCCTCGGATGCCATGTACCGCCTCCTGAGCCGGAGCTGGTGGCCGCTCGGCGCCACGTCGGTCCTGCCCCCGGGTGTGAACGTGGCGGCGAAGCCGGGCGCGGTCAGCGCGGCCCGGTCCGAGGTCCTGCTGGTGAACGCCCCCGCAGGGGATTACGTCCTGTGCGTCATGACCCGGGAGCAGGAGGACACACGGTGGGAGGCCGACAACGAAGGCGACGCACTGATCCGGGCCGTGTCCGGGGCGGTGTTCCGGCACTGGGGAGGCGACGCGTGAGGCGGGACCCGGCGGGCCTCGGTAGCCGGCCCCGGGGGCGGGGTGGGACCCCGTGGGGGGTCGGTGCGCCCCGGATGAGGGGGGGGATCCTGGCGGTCGCGGGGGTCCTTCTGGCGCTGGGCGCCGGCCAGGGATGCTCGACACCGGCACGAGCCCCCGCTGCCGCGGACGGGACGGGCCCGGCGGAGGGCGGCCCGCCCAACATCGTCTTCATCTTCGCGGACGACCACGCGGCCCACGCCCTCTCGGCGTACGCAGCCCATCTCCCCTACGGCGCCCACATCGCGGAGACACCGCGGCTCGACGGGCTGGCGGCGGGGGGAATGCTGTTCGTGAACGCCTTCGTCACCAACTCGATCTGCGCGCCCAGCCGGGCGACCGTGCTCACGGGGCAGTACGGGCACCTGAACGGCGTGATGGTGAACGGCCAGCGGCTCCACCCCACGAGCGTCGCCTTCCCGGCGCTGCTCCGGGCCGCGGGGTACCGGACGGCCCTGTTCGGCAAGTGGCACCTGCAGGAGGCGCCCCGGGGGTTCGACCACTACGAGATCCTGGCCGGCCAGGGCTCGTACTACAACCCGATCCTCCACAGCGCCACGGACACGGTGCGCCACGAGGGGTACACTCCCGAGATCATCACCGATCGGGCCCTGACCTGGCTCGATGGCCGGACCGGTGATGCCCCGTTCCTGCTCATGCTGCACCACAACGCGGCGCACCGGTTCTGGGACCCCGGCCCCCGGGAACTGGAGCTCTACCGGGACACGGTGCTGCCGGAGCCGGCCACCTTCTGGGACGATGGCGCCGGCCGGGCCTCCCCGGCCGCGGACCCCGAGATGTCCATCGCCCTGGACCTGTTCGCCAGGGACCTGAAGCTGGAGGCGCCGGACGGCCTCACGCCGACCCAGGCGGAGGCCTGGCGGCGGGCGTACGACGCGGAGAACGCCTGGTTCCGGTCCGCGGCGGCCGACCTTCCGCCCGACGAGCGCGTCCGCTGGAGGTACCAGCGGTACATCCGCGACTACTTGCGGACGGTGCGGGCCATCGACACCAGCGTGGGGCGTGTGCTGGACGCGCTCGAGCGCGCCGGGATCGAGGAGGAGACCCTCGTCGTCTACACCTCCGACCAGGGCTTCTTCCTGGGCGACCACGGCTGGTTCGACAAGCGCTGGATGTACGAGGAGTCGCTGCGCACGCCGCTCATCGTGCGCTGGCCGGGCGTGACGCGACCCGGGGCCGTCAATCGCGACCTGGTCATGAACCTGGATTTCGCCGAGACGCTGCTGGACGCGGCGGGTGCGTCGGTGCCGGCCGGGATGCAGGGTCGGAGCCTCGTCCCGCTGCTCCGGGGCCGGACCCCGACCGACTGGCGGGACGCCGTCTACTACCAGTACTTCGAGTACCCGGGCTGGCACATGGTCCGGCGCCAGTACGGCGTCCGGACGGAGCGGTACAAGCTGATCCACTACTACGAGCTGGGCGAGTGGGAGCTGTTCGATCTGCTGCGTGACCCCGAGGAGCTGAACAGCGTGGCCGACAACCCGGCCTACGCCGAGGTCCGGGCGGAGCTGGAGGCGCGGCTGCATCGGCTCCGGGAGGAGCTCGCCGTGCCGGCCGAGGACCCGGTCCCCTACGTCGAGTTCGATCCGCCCCCCGAGTACCGCCGGCCGGACCGGGTCGGCGACCCCGACAACGCCGTGGAGGCCCCGGATTCCGGTGGCACCGGGAGACCGGAGGCATCAGCAGGGGCGGCGGGAGCCGGCCGGAGCGACCAGGCCGTCACCCGTCCGGCGTCCAGGGCGAGCTCTCCAGCGCCGCGGCCAGCGCCCGGAAGGCCCGGGAGCGGTGGCTCATGGCGTTCTTGACGTCCGGCGGGACCTCGGCGAACCGGGCGTCCAGCTCCGGGACGTGGAAGAGGGGGTCGTAGCCGAACCCGCCCGTCCCGCGCGGGGCGGTCCCGATCCGCCCGCTCACGGTGCCCACCGCGGCGAAGGCGCGGCCGTCAGGCCAGGCGATGGCGGCCACGCACACGTACCGGGCCCCGCGTCGCTCCTCCGGCACATCCCCCAGCTCGTCCAGCAGGAGGGCGTTGTTGGCATCGTCCAGGGCCTGCCCCTCCAGGTCCGACCGCCCGGAGAACCGCTTCGTGTGCACGCCCGGCTCGCCCCCGAGGGCGTCCACGCGGAGCCCCGAATCGTCGGCCACGGCCGTCCGGCCGAGCCGACTCGCGAAGTAGCGGGCCTTGGCCACGGCGTTGTCCCGAAAGGTGTCGTGGACCTCGATCCCGTCCTCGGCGGGAGACGGGCCGACCCCCAGGTCCGCCAGCGTCTCCACCGCCAACCCCAGCGGGGCCACGATGCGCGCGATCTCCCGGGCCTTGTGGGCGCTGCGGGTCGCCAGGACCAGCGTGGTGTCGGCCACGGCCTCCGCCTCAGCCCCCCAGGGCCTCGTGCTGCAGCGCCACGAGCCGCCGGATCCCGTCCATGGCCAGGTCCAGGAGGCCGTCCAGCTCCTCCCGGGTGAAGGTGCCCTGCTCCCCCGTCCCCTGGACCTCGACCAGTCCCCCGTGCTCGAGCATCACCACGTTCATGTCCACCTCGGCGCCGACGTCCTCCACGTACTCCAGGTCGAGCCGCGGCTGGCCGTCCACCACGCCGACAGAGACGCCGGCCACCGTCTCCCGGAGCGGGCTCGAGGCGAGTATCCCCCGGTCCACCAACCAGTTACAGGCGTCGGCCAGCGCTACGGCCCCGCCCGTGATGGCCGCCGTGCGGGTCCCGCCATCGGCCACCAGGACGTCGCAGTCCACCACGATCATCCGCTCGCCCAGGGCCTCCAGGTCCATGGCGGCCCGCAGCGAGCGGCCGATGAGCCGCTGGATCTCCTGGGTCCGGCCCCCGATCCGGCCGCGCTCCCGGGAGGTCCGCGTCTGGGTCGAGCGCGGGAGCATGGCGTACTCGCCGGTTACCCAGCCCCGGCCGCTGCCCGACCTCCACCCGGGGACGGACTCCTCCACGGAGGCGGTGCACAGGACCTCGGTGCGGCCGAAAGAGACCCGACACGAGCCCTCGGCGTACGGGGCGACCCCCCGCTCCAGGGTGACGGGGCGAAGCTCGTCGGGGGCGCGTCGCGCCCGGGGGTCAGTCGTGCTCACGGTTCTCCAGCGCTCGGATGATGCCGGTGGTCGAGCGTCCCTCGACGTACGGCAGGATCTCGACCCGGCCGCCCGCCCGACGGACCTCCGTGGCGCCCACGACCCGGTCGGCCTCGTAGTCGCCCCCCTTCACCAGGACGTCCGGCAGGAGGGCCGCGATCAGCTCCCTGGGCGTATCCTCGTCGAAGGCCGTGACCGCGTCCACGCAGGCGAGTCCGGCCAGGACGTACAGCCGGTCCTCGAGAGGCACGATGGGGCGGCCCTCGCCCTTCAGCCGGCGGACGGAGTCGTCGGTGTTGACGCCGACCACCAGCCGGTCGCCGAGGGCGCGGGCGGCGAACAGGTACTGGACGTGGCCGCGGTGGAGCAGGTCGAAGCAGCCGTTGGTGAACACGAGCCGACCCTCCCGGGGCCGCCGGTACCGGTCGAGGAGCGCCTCCCGGTCCAGGATCTTCGCCTCGGGGGACAGCACGGGGCCGGTCACGTGGCTCGCGGGCCTCAGGACCAGCGGGCCCGGGCCGTCTCCACCTCGGCCGCTCCCGGGTGGACCGGCAGGCCCTCCGGCTGCCTCCCCGGTCCGTCCTTGAAGATGATCTTCAGGAGCGGTGGCGCCACGAACGTGGTGAAGATCACCATGATCAGGATCGCGCTGAAGGTCTCGGAGGAGAGGATGCCGTTGGTGAGACCCAGCTGCGCGAAGATCAGCCCGACCTCGCCTCGCGGGATCATCCCCACCCCGATGGCCGCGTGGTTCAGCTTCTGCTCGCCCCAGCCCACGGTGTAGCCGCTGAGCACCTTGCCGATGATGGCGATGACCAGCAGGATCCCGCCCACGGCCAGGACGCTGGTGTTGAACTCCTCGCTCCAGGGCAGGAACAGGTTGACGTTCACCGCCGCGCCGACCGAGACGAAGAAGATGGGCGTGAAGATGTCGGCGACCGGCTTGATCCGGTCCTCGATGACGTCGAACTGGTTCGTGGACGAGAGCACGATCCCGGCGGCGAACGACCCGATGATCATGGCGGATCCGGCCAGCCCCGCGAGGGCCCCGAACAGGAGCGCAAAGGCGAACGCGCCGACCAGGAGCACGCCCCGGACCCGGAGCTGGTCGATCAGGCCGAAGAGCCGCGGCGCGACCCAGTTCCCCACGATCACCGCGGCCACCAGGAACCCGACCGCCACGGCGAACTTCGTCGCGATGCCCAGGGCCGTGAGCCCGGCCCCGGCCGCGAGACCGCTGACGATGGCCAGGATCACCAGGCCCAGCACGTCGTCCACCACCGCGGCGCCGATGATGACCCGCGCCTCCGGCGTGTGGATCCGGTCCAGGTCCGTGAGGACCCGGGCCGTGATCCCCACCGACGTCGCCGTCAGGGTGGCGCCCACGAAGATGGCGACCATGGTATCGGTCACGTCGCCCGGGTGCGCGCCCAGATCCGGGGTCGCCCACCACCAGTAGAGGAAGCCCAGCAGGAACGGGAGCGCCACCCCCACGATCGCGACCACCGACGCCGACGGCCCGACCCGGAACATCTCCTTNNACTTCGGCCAGCAGGGTGATGATCTCGGCCATGGCGCCGTCCAGGGGGACCACGCCCAGGACGCTGTAGCCCAGGACGACCCCCGCCACGAGCTCCCCGAGCACCGCCGGCTGCCCGATCCGCTCCGCGACCTCGCCCAACCCCTTCCCCACCACCAGGATCGTGATCAGGACCAGGAAGAAATGCTCCGCCCGGATGTGGCCCCCCGCCTCCGCGGCCTCCGCGACGTGCTCCTGCGCACCCAGGAGCAACGGCGCCAGCACCAGGGGCAGCAGCCACAATGTCCGCCTCATCGAGTCCGCCTCACCACTGCGATTGGGCTCCGTTGATGATCTGGTCGATCAGGTTCTGGATCGCCTCCCGCTGCGCCACCTCGTCCGTCTCCGTATCCGGCCGATAGGTCCCGCGACCCACCAGCGAGCTCGTCTCCCACCGGATCACGTTGTCCCGCACGTCCACCAGCTCGGCCGAGATCCCGATCTGGACCTCGTGGGTCAACACGTTCCCCACGGGCTGGTCGCCGGCCCCGGGACGGTAGTTCTGCGCCGCGTCCTCGTACCGCCGGATCTCCCCCCGCAGCACCGCGTCCGCCGAGCCTTCCCCCGCAGGCCGCAGGCCCAGCTTGCTCGGAAGCTCCTCCAGCAGCCGCGCGAACAGCTGCTGCTCCAGGTCGAACTGTGGCGTCTGGTTCTCGAACGGCGCGATGTAGATCGTCTGGATGTGGGACGGGAACCCGCCCCCCTCGAACCCGTAGTTGCAGCCGACGAGACCCACCGCCAGCGTCAGCACGGCCAGGAGATCAGTCGAACGGCGTCCAGATCTCCGGCGGATACGGCTCGACCTCATCCACTCGCTCCAGTCGCAGCATCAGTTCCGTGTACCCGGACCAGTCCCGGTACGTCGCCTCCGACGGCAGACCGCCCTCCCGCTCGGACGAAAGCTCCACCACCATGCGACGACCCCCACCCTCCCAGTCCACCAGGCGAAGCCGACCGCCCCGCAACTCGTACACCACCCGCGCGTCCCCCACCGCGTAGTGGAGCTCCGTCTCCTCCCCCTCCACACGGGTCCCCACCAGCCGCGCCGTGTCCGGCGGAGACACCACACCCAGCACCGCCCACATGAGCGCCGGCGGCGGAAGCGGCACCTCCCCGGTCGCCGGAAGACGCAGCTCCCCCGCCACCAGTGCCGCGCTCAGGTAGCCTTCCCCCTGCGGACCGAACAGGTCCAGACGGGCCCGGTACGGGGGCTCGATCCGCGCGACCCCCTCCCCCGAAAACCGGGCCTCCCCGTCCAGGATCCGCCAGTCGAAACGGACACGCAACGGACGATCCGGCGCCGTCCGCGCGATCGCGTCCGCCGCCGCCGAGGGGTCCACCGTCTCCGGCACGCTCCTCCCCGCACAACCCGGGAGCAGCACCGCGACGAGCCCCGCCACCATGAATCCAGCTCGCATAGACACCGAAGGCGCAGAAGTTACCGGCCGGCCGCAAGGACCGTCAACCGGCCCGTTGTAGGGCCGGTCCCGGGGTGAAGTTCCTTTCATCCGTCTATCCGGATGGATTGGATGAGGTCCCCTTCCACCACCGCGTCCGCCACGTCCAGCCCGTCGGTGATCCGTCCGAACACGGTGTAGCCGCCGTCGAGGTGGGGCTGGGGGGAATGGGTGATGAACCACTGGCTGCCGCCGGTGTCGGGCCCGGCCAGGGCCATGCCGAGGGTGCCGCGGAGGTAGCGGACGCGGTTGATCTCGTCGCGGATGGCCCATCCGGGGCCGCCTTCCGGGTGGCCGTGGGGGGCGCCGTCCTGGAGGACGAAGTTGGGGACGACGCGGTGCCAGACGCCGGCATCGTAGAACCCGGCGGAGGCGAGGGTGACGAAGTTGTGGACGGTGAGGGGGGCTTCCTCGGAGATGAGCTCGAGGACGATCTCGCCGCGGTCGGTCCGGATGCGGGCGTGGGGACGGTGGCCGTGGCCGAGGGGCCCGGCGACGTAGGTCCGGACGATGTCGATGTAGTCGGCGAGGCGATCCAGTCCCGGCGGGGGCGGCGGGCCCCAGCCGTCCCCGAGCGTCTCGGCGGCCCACCGGTGGATGGCGGGCCCCGGGGGTCGGGGGAAGCGGGTGAAGAAAGCGCTCGAGGCGTCCGTCCCCCGTTCCTGGAGGCCGGCCAGGGCGTCGATGGCCGCGAGGGCCACGGCGCGAGCGGTCGTGTCGGCGGCGACCTGCCCGTAGATCTCGAGCAGGGTGGGCAGGTCTTCGGGCCGGAGCAGCGGGCGCACCGCGCCGAGGGCGGCGGCCCGGAGCGCGGGGGCGGGCGAGCGGACGTGCCGGAGGAGGAGCGTCCGTAGGGTGGACCGATCCGCCGGGTCGGCGACGGAATCGGCGGCCAGCGACCCCGCGGCCGCCAGGGCCGCGGCGGCGACCCGGGGGTCGTCGTCGCCGGCGAGGCGCTCCAGTAGCTCCCCGGCTCGGGGAGTGCCGAGCTCGGCGAGGCTGCGGGCCGCGGTGCGCCGCTGACGGACGTCGCCGTCCGCCATCTGGCGGACGACGGGCAGGACGGAGTCCGGCTCGAGGGCGGCGAGGCGGAGGGTTACGGCCCGCCGGACCGGGCCGGGCGTCCGGGCCCCGAGTCCCCGGCGCAGCGCGGGAGCCGCCCGGGGTCCGAGACCGGCCAGCGCGCCAGCGGCGGCGACGGCCACGTTGAGGTCGTCGTCATCGAGTCCGGCGCCCATGGCGTCGAGGGGCGCGTCGTCGCCGTAGCCGGCGAGGGCGCGGAGCGCGTTGATCCGGACGTGGGGGTGCTCGTCGGCGAGCAGGCTCTCGAGGGCCTCGATGGCGTCGGACCGCCGGCCCGCGGAGTCGACGGCGGGCGCGGCGAGGCCGCGAGCGGCGTACGCTCGGGTCCGGTGATCCGGGTCGTCGAGAAGGGGGAGCAGGTAGCGCACGCCATCGGGCTCCGCGAGGCGCATGAGGGCGTACGTGGCTCTCCAACGGAGCTCGGCGTCCGGGACGGTGAGGTAGCGGGCGGCGGCGGTGACGCGGCCCGGCCCGGCCTCGAACCGCCAGACGGTGAGCAGCGCCTGGGCGGCGATGCGGCGGGCGGGACCGGCGCGTCCGGGGTGCGCTTCCCGGAGGGCATCGGCCACCATGGTCCGGGCCTCGGGGGTCCCCAGCTTGCCCAGGGCACCGACGACCTCCACGACGACGGGGGTGGGCGCGTCGCGGACCGGGATCCAGCCCGCGGGCACGGCCTCGCGCAGGGATGCCAGCACGACCCGGGACGTGTCACCGAGCTCGCCGAGGGCGAACGCCGCGTCGGCCCGGACGGCGGGGCTGGGGTCGTCGTCCAGCAGCCGGACGAGGAGCGGGACGGCCGCGGGATCCCCGATGCGGCCGGCGGCGAGGACGGCGCGGCGCCGGACCTCGACGGCGGGGTCACCGGCGAGCCGGCGGAACAGGGCCGCGTCGAAGCGCCTGGCGTCCTCGTGCTGGAGGATCTCGGCGATGGCGAGGATGGCGTCCTCGTCGAGCTCGGCCCGTCCCCGATCGGGGGCCGGGACCGGGAACCCGTTTCCGGCGGTGCACGCGAGGGTCGCGAGCAGCGCGACCGGGAGCAGCCGTCTCACGTCCGGAAGAGGTCCAGGACGTCGGGCGGAAGGGCCCGGGATCGCCCTTCCCCGTCCATGGAGACGAGGGTGGTGGTGGCCCGGGCCAGCGGCGTGGGGTCGGGCTCGATGCGCTCGATCTCGTAGGCGAAGCGGACGGACCGTGACCGGACCGAGTCGAGCGCCGTGACGACCCGGATGACGTCGTCGTAGTAGGCGGCGGCGCCGTACCGGACGCTGGCCTCGGCCACGGCCAGGTAGAATCCCTGGCGCTCCATCTCGGCGTAGGGCGCGCCCAGCTCCCGCATGAAGTCGGTCCGGCCGATCTCGCACCAG